>Ga0228710_1000081_pt1 | contig 76387 bp, 51 predicted proteins | sample MedpolnodulmetaG_FD_177995 | JGI IMG/M metagenome (GOLD analysis project Ga0228710, IMG submission 177995) | Root nodule microbial communities from Medicago polymorpha collected in Santa Monica, California, United States - pink nodules | ecosystem: Host-associated > Plants > Roots > Nodule...
TAATAATTTCAAAGGCTAATTATTATAAATTTAATCGGGTTGAATCGGATTAAATTTATATAATTATTATTGTCATTAGCAACAATAATAATTTAAAAAAAACATGAAAACAGAGGAGTGAATGGAGTGAGTGAGGTTTTGGAGTCTTTCTACCCTTTTTTGACCTTTCTAATTCCAGTTTTTTCTTTTTTTTTAATTGAAAAATTCAAAACGACGTCGTTTTTTAAAAGTTAAAAGCAAAAAAAATAAAATAAAATAGAGAACCGGTCAGACCAAAAACTCGGCCGAGTCACCGGTTTTGACCGGTTCCGGCCGAGTCAACTGCATGACCGATCCAAATGTTGGCTCGAACCGACCTACCCACCGGTTCACGGTCCGACCGGTCCGAGCTGAGTTTTAAAACTATGATTTGAAAAAAAAAATTATAACAAACTAGCCCAAAATCCTATTATTAATTATTAATTATTACAACCTATTTTAAGTTTTGACGTAAAAAATAAGCAGATTATGACTTAAAAAACAAGCGGAAAGTAAAAAAAATAGCTCCGATTTGACGCTAAAGAACGAAGTATATATACAACAACAACATTTTATAATCGCTTAAATTGAATTAATTTTAAAAGCGTAGTTAGAGTTTGCGAAAACAGTATCGTCGATTCAGAAAACGCTTCTCTCCTCTCTGCATTCTCTTTACCCTAATCTCTTCACGCAGATCTATCTTCCCCAATTTCACTGTAAGCTTTTCATTTTCTTTCAATTAATCGATTTTCATCGTTTCTTCGTTTTCATTTTCATCGTTTAATTCAACTTTTTTTTTTTAATATAATTTATTCATTGATTCATATTATTATAATGTCGATGATTAATCCGTTATAATCTTAGGTCTAGCTGTTTTTTTCGTGTTCCGTTCTTGCGTAATTTGATATATATTGTTGTTGATTGCAGTTGGGGATTATCTAGGTTTCACTCTATTTGGAAAGTTGTAAGCATGTTTGGTTCAACAAATCGTAAGTTTTTTTAACCTAATCGATTTTTTTATCCTTAATTTGCAGTTTTTTTGTTTCATTATTATTAATATTATTTTTAGGGTTGATCAATTTTTGGATTATGGTTGTTTATTTATAGATAAATGTTAAAGTTAGTGGTTGTATTAGTTACCGGGATCGAACCGGGGACTTAGCTCTTATAACTCTTTAAATGTTGCTTAGCTCACCAGCCGAGCTACCTACGTGGGACCAATCTATGTTGTTGTCATTATTAGTGTTATTGTTACTTTAATAAAGTATTTATTGATTAATATACGGAAATTTTTTAACAGCTTTCGGGCAGTCATCGAGCCCGTTCGGCTCGTCTCAATCTGTGTTCGGGCAGCAGAACAACACAAATAACAATCCTTTTGCACCTAAGCCATTTGGGAGTCCAACTCCATTTGGATCGCAGCAAACGGGTAATTCCGTGTTTGGTGGTACTTCCACCGGTGTATTTGGCGCAGCTCAGACATCGTCTCCGTTTTCTTCTAATACTTTCGGCGCTTCATCTTCTCCAGCTTTTGGTACTTCAATGCCGGCATTTGGGGCATCTTCAACTCCGGCTTTTGGTAATTCATCATCGTCATTTGGTGGTAGGCTTTTCTATGGAATCTTATTTAATATTTTTTTCCATTTATTAATTGTCTTGCTCATGGTTGTTAAAATCCCGATTTGAATAATAAAAACTCAGATTTTTCGATCATGCTTGCCCTCAGCAATTAAGAGTATAAACAGAATCATATTTTGGTGGAAAAGACTGGAACCACCCCTGTTAATCGTTGAATTGTGTAATCTATGATCTTCAAAATGTTTCTGCGATTAAGCTTATGAATAATTTTAAACTTATAAGTATTTGAAGTGTGATTTAGGGTTTTAATTATCTTACTTGTGAGCTATGCATACGAATTTAAAATTACACAAGTACTTCAAGTGATTTAAGGTTTTCTTTGTCTTACTAATGCTATTTTATATGCATATATATAAGTTTTATGAACTTTGTATAGTCTTATGATTATTGTTACAATTCCATGATTTACAATTTTACTTCCCCTTGATTTTGCATAAAATCTCGATTTTAATGACCTTGGTCTTGTAATCAGTAGACTGTCTTCATTGGAGCTTTTGAAACCAGTTTATTGTTGGTAATATCATGTGATGTGGGAGAAGCACAATATTAAAGAAGCAAAATAACAGTTTTCATACACGTGTATATTTTGTAGTGCTTAGCCAATGCTTTTATGGAGGATTTGCGAAATTAACTGTCAAGCTTTGCTAAATCTGAATTTATTATTATCATATTTTCGCTCTTTTCTAATGAAGATTTCATGTGAATTTGTGTGTGGGTGTCTATCTATCCTATTTATGGATATGGTCCCCTTCCCCCACCTCCATATTCCACCCTCTTCCCCCACCTCCATGTGAAACACTTAAGAACAAGAACAGTACGAAAGAATGTGATTTCTTTCAGCTATATGTATTCTCTTTTCATTTTTAATTTACATTTCTTTTTGAAGACCTAAAGACTACATAACAACTGAGATTTGTATTAGCTAGTTTATGTCGTCCTTCTTTCATTATCTAATAATGGTAATCATTAGCATCTTTTGGCTTACTTTTCTGCCTTTTTATTGTTTTTATATTATTATATTTTGCAGTTTTCTAATTCTAACTGAGATCCAACTTTTCTCCTTTATAGGATCATCAGTGTTTGGTCAGAAGCCTTCTTTTGGAGGTTTTGGCTCTACTCCTACTCAAACAAGTCCATTTGGAAGTGCCACCCAACCATCACAACCAGCATTTGGAAGTAACACCCAACAGTCGCAACCAGCATTTGGAAGCAGCATATTTGGTTCCTCAACACCAGCATTTGGTTCGACAGGCACTCCTGCATTTGGTGCTACGAGCACTCCTGCATTTGGTGCTACTAGCACTCCTGCATTTGGTGCTACGAGCACAGGGGCGTTTGGTGCAACCAGCACCCCTGCTTTTGGTGCACCCAGCACCCCAGCTTTTGGTGCACCCAGCACCCCAGCTTTTGGGGCAACCAGCACCCCTGCATTTGGTTCAACTTCAACCTCAGCTTTTGGTAACACAGGAGGTGCATTTGGCATGTCAAATACTACTGTGTTTGGTGGTGGTGGGGGATTTGGGGCTTCAAGCAGTCCTGTATTTGGTTCATCAAGCACGCCTGCATATGGGGCCTCCAGCTCTCCTGCTTTTGGTGCTTCTAGTGCCCCAGGTTTTAGTTTTGGTTCCACCAGTCCGGCTTATGGTCAGTCTAGTTCTGCATTTGGCACCAGCAGCCCATTTGGGAGTACGACATCTAATTTTGGAGGTCAAAGTTCTGCATTTGGTGAGTTCAATAGTTTTTAGAATTTTATGTGAGTTCAATAGTTTTTAGAATTTTATCTTCTCTGTGATATGTCAATTTTTAAGATGTAAGGGACTTAAATAATTATGTATTTTTTTTGTATCATATGTCATTGTAATTGAGAGTGATTTTTTCATATTTTCTTATGCAGGATCACAGACTCCCACTCAAGCATTTGGAAGTACCGGTATTGGGCAGTCAGGATTTGGAGGTCAACGGGGTGGAAGTAGAATAGCTAGTTACTCAGCTACAGTGGAAGCAGACAGTGGCACCTCTGGACAGACTGCAAAGTTGGAGTCAATATCAGCCATGCCTGTTTACAAAGATAAAAGCCACGAGGAGCTAAGATGGGAGGACTATCAATTGGGAGATAAAGGTGCATTCTTTATTTTAAAAATTAAATAATTTGATAATTCTGCTGGCTTTTATTGGTGATGACTGATGACCTTGACTTAATTCAAATTTAGGTGGACCACATGCCTCTGCTCCTCCGTCAACTGGTATGCCAGGCTTTAATTCATCTACGACACAGACAAATGTATTTGGTCAATCACCAGCCAATCCTTTCTCTAGTAGCACAACACCTAATTCTAACCCATTTGCACAAAAGACATTTGGAACTTCAGCTCCTGCCTTCAGTTCACCAGCATTTCCTTCTTCATCATCATCAGCAGCAGCACCCTCTATTTTTGGCACACCCGCACCTGCTCCGTTTGGGGCCAACTCTTCGTCACAGCCAGTTGGGTCATCTACATCCCTGTTTGGTGGTCAAGGCACATCTTCCCAATTTAGTACAAACATTTTTGGCAACACCCAGCCAAGCCTATTTAACACTTCAGCCCCTACAAATGCACAGTCTGGTTTTGGTCAGAATACCTCCCAATTTGGGCAAACTGGTGCTTTTAATCAACCAAGCATGTTCAATCAACCTTCATCTGGAAGTCTTTTCTCAAGCAGCCCATCACTCACATCTAATGCTCCGACAGGTTTTGGACAAGCAGCGGTGAGTAGTTTCATAATGCTTTTCACTTTTAATTTTGTTTTCCATTAAAGATCACAGTTAGTTTATGATCCAAGATAAGATGGAGTCAATACTTGAGACTTACTTCACATATCTGTTACACTTTATGCAAACCAGTTGTCATTGTTCTATAGTAATTGCGTATAAATGAAAAATATTACTACTGCATCCACCTAGCCATATCCTGTTAGGCAGGGTTGTCTTGCGGATAAATAATTTTCAGTAAAGTAAAACCATCCTGTTAGGTGGTGGTATAAAACCATTTCAGTGCGAATACCTAACAGCCTAATCCATTAAGAGAATTGATTCTTCAAAGTTTATGTGTATTGCATTGCCTGGGAAAACGTCAGTTATGAGGATGTATCTACTTGATTAGGCCATCTAAACCTGTAGACCTGGTGTAGAGAACTATATGCGTTGATCTGCATGTTTCACCTTCTTTGAATTATTGGTGTTAATGGAAAAGTCAGCATAAACGGAGAGACTTCCTAATAATTGAATTACTTGTGTGTGGATATTTATGATTTTGTGATTAAACTTGGCATCTTTGTATGTTATTTCGTTCAGTACGTTGTCCATTTTTAGGATTCCTTTCTTTTCTGTGTGTATCATACATTTATCCATACCAACTCCAGTTTGCACTACCTTTCATTTTCTAATATGTTTTTTAATTTTTTTTATCTGCAGCCGTCCATGTCAACACCTTTCCAATCTACACCTTCTTTCCAATCGACTGGTGCTTTTTCCTTTAGCAACTTTGGCCAGACACAACCTGGTTAGTTCAATATTTTAGCTATGGGTGCACTATTTTTTTGTTGTTCATGCAATGATTGAAGGATTAATGTTTCAAATTGATTGTTTTATTTTGTTGTATTAAATAGCTGGTGCAAGTAGCTTCGCTGGAACTCAAACTCAAAGCATGTTTGGTCAGAATAATGTTGGACTTCAGTAAGTTACAATTGTTTTATTTCTTGGTTTCATGCATTAGTTTAAATTATTGTATACCTTTTTTTGGGTTACCAAATGACAGGGACTTTTCTCGTACTGTCGTTGGATTCAACTATCTTTTTTGGAATATAATGTCATTTTTGTGTGGACAATTTTGTCCAATTAAATGTTGTTTTTTACCTGGATGTTTTTTGTTTGACAGGGCTATTCCCCAGAGTTCTATGGTTGCACAAGCAGCACCCATTACAAACCCATTTGGAACACTTCCTGCTTTGCCTCAGATGTCAATTGGTCGAGTTGGAACCACTCCTTCCGTTCAATATGGAATCTCTAGCATGCCTGTAAGTGATGTTTCTTGATTTTAACTTCTGTTTATTTTTTAAGATGGTTTTGTACTTTAACTTGAGTCTATCATTATTTGATTTATCTCTTCAATGCAAACTATGATCAACCTTTTTGGGTGGTTTTACATTTTATGAGAGCTAGTAATAAGTTTCAAACTGACCCTTCTTTTCAGGCCCAAGACAAACCTGCTACTGTAAGAATATCCTCCTTATTGACTTCTCGCCACCTCTCACAAAGAAGAGTCAAATTTCCTATAAGGAAATATAAGAATGAGGGATCAAAGGTGAATAATTGTAGTTTTGTTTGTTATGATGAGGATATTACAAACATAAGTTTTGTATGTCTTAATTACACTGTTCTCTTGTAGGTTCCATTCTTTAGTGATGATGAAGACACTCCAACCACACCAAAGGCTGATGCCCTTTTCATTCCCAGGGAAAATCCAAGGGCGTTGATCATTTGTCCCATGGAGCAGTGGCCTGGAAGGACTTCTGAGAAAGCATCCTCTTTTAAGGATAGATACACCTCCGTGAATGAGAATGGTACTGTCTTCATGATTGAGTATATTCTGTGTTTGTTCTTTAGTTTTGAAATTAAGTATTCTGTTGCTTACGTTTAGAATACAGCATGGCATCCCAAGATTTGTTTTTCAGTACTCGCTTTTGCTTTAGTTCTAGATTCTATTCCTTTATTAGGTATAAAGGCAAGAAGGAATACTCACAAATCACTATAATAATAAAATTATCATGTTGATGACAAAACAATACAAACTAAAACCCTATACATTTTAGCATTTTATTGTTTTTGACTTGTGTTTTGTAATTGGTGATCCTATCCTGTTTTGCCATAAACTTATTTTTTTAATTTGCTCTTTTTAGACATTAGCTAGAGAACAAGCAGATTTTGCCTTATGTTTGTAAAAGCTTTGGAATTTTACGCTTTTTGAAAAACTGCTCTTCATATCTTGAATGTAATGTTCAGGGATAAGCTCAAGAGAAGCAGGTACCAAACCCAACGATAGGAGCACCTCGGAGGAAAAAGAGAGTATGTGCTTGTATTATTAATATTTTTATTCATAGGATGGCTCTAGCTTATTGATCTATGTTAACAAATTTTGGACTGTTTTGTTGAACCTTGGTGGTTGTGCTTCATTTGTTGCAATTAGATCTTAGTTTCAGGGATGATAATCACTTACTCCCTCCGTCCCATATTGAGTGTCACATTAGCAAACGGATAATGTTCCAAAATAAGCTCACTATGTTTTCAATACAACATTAATTATTATATTTCAACTCTATCCCTAAATTAATACTATTATGCATGTCATTTCAAGTTCATTACACTCAACTATGCATTTATGACAATTATTAACATTCATTGGTTAAGATAACTTTTGTAAAATTGTTACTTTTAAACTTTTCTTAATCTTTGTGAAATAAAATCTAAAGTGACACTCAATATGTGGCAATGGAAATATTATTTACTATGGTTCAACCAATTTTTAAATGACTGATCAATAAAATGTTCCTCCATCAGTCCCTTAGTTTTGTGCTTTTATTCTTGTGTCATAACTTCTGTAAATGATTTTAGGGACTGCAGCTGAAAATGGTGTTGTCAAGGAGCAAGTTCAGCAGCCTGTACCTACGAAGCATGCATCCAATGGGAATAACGAAGACCATTCTCTGCAAAAAGCGGATATGTACAAGACACTCAGCGGGCACAGAGCTGGTGAGGCTGCCATTGTGTATGAACATGGAGCTGATGTTGAGGCACTAATGCCAAAGCTGCGACGGTCTGATTACTACACACTGCCTCGTATTCATGAACTGGCGGCTAAGGAAAGAGCTGAACCAGGATTCTGCAGTCATGTCAAGGACTTTGTTGTTGGAAGGCAAGGTTATGGCAGCATCAGATTTTTGGGTGTGACAGATGTACGAGGGATTGATCTTGAGTCCATTGTTCAGTTTAACAATCGTGAGGTGATTGTATACATGGATGATTCAAAGAAACCTCCTGTTGGACAAGGGCTGAATAAGCCTGCTGAGGTAACACTCCTCAACATAAAATGTTTTGACAAAAAAACTGGGCAACAGTACACTGAAGGGCCGAGAATCGGGAAATATAAAGAGATGCTCAAGAGAAAGGCTGAGGACCAAGGTGCTGAGTTTGTATCATATGATCCCAGTAAAGGAGAATGGAAGTTCAGGGTCAACCACTTCAGCGTTTACAAGCTGGTAGATGAAGACAGTTGGATACAAGCTGATGTATAAAGGGTTGACATGTCCCATATGGGAGAGGACAACAATACATTTCATAGTTTTGGAACTATAGTATTGCTCGAACTGTATGTTTTTTTTTTTTGTAAATTGTTTCTCTATTTTGTGGACAGAGCCAGGGCCAACCTTGTTGATATGTCCTTTTTGCTTTGGGATATATTTTTATATAGATTTTACAGTTTGGGATGCTGAAACTATTTTTATTTCCATTGTCTTTTAACTGGTGAAGTTTAAGGCCAGGGATCAAAATTGCTGTCTCATGCTGACGCATCAAGATTTTACCTGCAATAAAAAAGTTTATGAAACTGATTTTTTTTTTCTTTTCAATCTGCTTAGTTCCAATGCTCTTTTGAATTTTCCAACCATGTTTTTGTGTTGGTAGGTAATTGCGAAACCTTGTAGTTTCCGCCATAATTGTTTCTCTTGGAAATCATTGCCACCTTTAAGATGATCAACCTTTGAGATGGTTTATATGGTTTCAGGAAAATGTCAATCCTCTTTTCCTAGATCTAATTGTATTAGAGCACGTTAATCTCGAGGTCTTTTGACTGCTGATCTCTTGTTAAATCTTATTGGTGTAATTGTTGACCCGCTTAAGAATTTCTCAGAGTTTGGGACTTGAACATAATGACGGCCAGTTCAGTCTCTCAGATGACAAGTTTCTAGTAGGATTATGTAAATCTTCGCTAATACATCAAATTTGTTTAAAAACTGCAGTTTCTACAACATACTCCTATAAATAAAATAATTTGTTTCTAAAATGTATGAAGTACATATGAATTAGCATGAAAATTGCATAGTTAAAATTGCTCAACAAAATTCCATTTTAATAAATTTTAACGAGGTCTAAGATAAATAATGTCACAAAAATTAAAAATCCAAGTAATAGTTGAAATCCAAGGTAATAGATAAAAAATTATTTATTTGCCAGTAACTTCCTAATCCATAGTAATGTATTTAACCAAAAAAATAATCACAGTAATGTACCTTACAAGAAGGAAAAAAAAACAGATATTGCAAGAAAAAAATAATTATAATATTTTCATGAGTAAGAATTGAACTCAGTATTTTGGTGTTTAAAATACTCACACACCAATCACTTTCTCATGTTAAAACCTGTGTATTTTGTAAGGTAGGATTTTAAGAAAGAATGAATATAGTTTAAGGCCAGTTCATCGTTTAATAAACAATATATTTTGTTCAATTAATGTGATAATAGATTTCATTAACATTTGATATGTGAGTTTGGAGTACTTTGCATTTTTCTTTATTTTGTTCATTCATTTAAATATAAGAAAATCTCACGGTGCTAGTGTAGTACTAGCAGTGGCTACCTAACTCAATGAAATCCTATTTAAAAATGTGTAATCTAATGTCCCCTTCTTCTTAAATAATAACAATATTCTCCCATCCTCTATCATATTAAAAAATAAGAAAGATAAAACTTCACACTCACCAAAGAGCAATAATTTGGCTAGGTTATTTCAATAAAAAAATTGGTTAGGTCAATAAAATAAGGAAAATGTTAATGAGTATTCTAGGGTATTTTAAACATTTAAAATTGTGAGATTGTATGAAAGTTTATGCATTTATTGTATTGAAAATTGAAGTATTTATTTTTTTTAAAGAATAATTTCTTCTTTAAAAATGCTTAAAGAGTACTCTAAGGGTGCGTTGGTTTGCAAAACAGCGATTACTGTACAAAATAGTACAAGAAAGAACAACACAATACAAGGGAGAACAACACAGGACAAATATTTATGGCATTGAATAATTTTTTGTTTTATACGTTTTTTGGGGGACGAAATGTTATTTTGGTATTTTAGACAACTTGTATACGTGGATCAAAAGGTTATGTTGTGGTTTGGTGAGGGACAAAAATATCAATTTTTGTCATGTCCCTTGCCTCGAATTTGTCTTGCACTGGACAACTTGAGTTGTTCTATCCTATCCTTTATTTTTTAATAAATCAAACGCACAACATGAGTCACCAGTTAACAGTATAGCAAATGTAAAATAACAATAGTGGGTCCCATGATAATCAATCAAATTATGATTAATCAATCTTATTAAATTATTAATGAATGTAATTTTTGATTATTATTATGATGATTTAGAAATATAGTGGGGCCCAAGATAATCAAAGAAGATGTATTTATGACCGCTTATGAAATGATCCTTATCCGTAACGTTCCTCAATTTCCTATTGGGTATTCTATTACAGCTATTCATGAAACCCATATCTTTTTTCTGACTCATCTCTTCCTTACTTTTCCTATTTAACCATCTTTCTTCTCTATTTTTTTCCTCTGTTTCCATTTCATTGGTTCCAATTCTTCCACACTTCCAACAACAATCGCTGTGTATTCACTCTTATCCTTTCGGTTCCACCGAGGAACAACAGCAGAACAATAACATGTTCGAGAATTCCTCTGTTGTTGTTATGGATATCTTGGGAAACCTTGTTACATTCATAGCTCCACTTTGGATTGCTGTTATCTTCGGTGTTGTTGTTGGTTGGGCTTGGAAACCCAAATGGGCTATTCAGCCCAATAACTATTCTTGGAGTACTAATCTCTTCAAGTTTCGAATTCCTTGGTTTAATGATTCAGAGCTTCCAAACCAACCTGTTTTTGAACACTCTACAACCAGGTTGGCTTTTATCTCTTTAGCACTGACACTTCTAATCAAAGATGTGTTCGGCGTCTGGTATGTGTTGGTGGTGGTGTCCGACACCAATACCACACCGGCAATATGTGGTTTTAATATAATTTGTAACCGTTTTTAGTTGAATGTGTTTTATTTAACTCGTGCATGTCACGTGCAGTTCTAGTGGTGAAACTGAAAAGGGATTGAGGGGTATAGTGACGGAACATGATTTACAAAATTTGTGTAAGTTGGTTGAAGAGAAAGATGGTGGACCAGCTTGGATTCAGATGATGGATCGTTCTACACCAAACATGACTTACCAAGCTTGGCGTAGGGACCAAGAGGTACTTGTTACTCCGCCCGCATGTTCGGTTATCTAGCTAGAAGTTTTACTGAATTCCCAATTTAGTAGTAGTGTGAATTGTGTAATTTAGTTGCTTAAAGTATTAATATTTTTAAGTCATTTCTAAAATTGAAAATTTGATTATGTGAGTCTAATGAGGATGAGAATGGGCTAACCCGAACAACTTAGCATAAGTAGTTTAAAAAAACATTTTTGATAGTCTTCTATTACATGGTAATAATGTGTTAAGAACCGAACTGAACCGAACGGTTAAACCAGTTGAACCGTAAACTGACACTGTCTATTGGGTTATTTAAGCGGTTCAGCCGCGGTTTTGTTCTGACTTATCTTTTAATTGACTAACAAATTAGAGTTTTCAAATTTTGGATCATTAATTTAGAGTTTTCATATTTTGGATTGTTAATTTCAGTGGCCAAGATCGTTGAGAAATCCCTACAATTTTAGCGATTAAATTAATGATTTACTCTAGATATTTAGAATAAGTTTGTTACTTTTGCTTGTTTGTTAGAATGGACCACCTCAATATCGCAGCAGAACGGTATTTGAAGACGCGAGTCCTGAGCTGGTTAGGGATTTCTTTTGGGATGATGAGTTTCGGTCGAGGTGGGATGATATGCTTATACATGCTTCGACTCTTCAAGAGTGTGAGGTCACTGGAACAATGATTGTGCATTGGGTGCGCAAGGTAAGCATGCAACCTCCTTGTGTTGTGGGTTGTAAACCTTAGCTATGACTATGAAGTGACTTTCTTGCATTCTCATATTCTATATTGTTTTCTCTTGCTACAGTTTCCCTTCTTCTGCAGTGATAGAGAATATATCATAGGTCGTCGAATTTGGGATGCAGAGCGAGCTTACTATTGTGTGACTAAGGTATGCAATTGCAGGCATTGTTGTCTTCCATCTATTGTTTAACTCTAAGCCTTAAGTTGTTGTAAAACCTAATTTTGGAGAGTTTTAACCACTCAGTTTGATAAGTGTTTCTATAAATTATGTTGGGAAAATGACAAAAATAAGTTAATAACGATTTACGGATATATCGTAAGCTATTTTATATGCTTCTTTCAGAAACGGGCTCAAGCATTTTTATTGTAAGATAAGCTCAAATAAGATTTTCCGAACGCATCTTAAATTCTATAGTACTTTCATTCAAAAAGATGACTTTTGTCTTAGATATTAATTTCTCTGGACATGTCATGAGATCAAGTTGTCCATTCTTTTGATTTCAGAGTCTCTTCTTTTGTACTTTCAAAGATTGCAATATTGTTTATGAATAGTTAACCAACTAGGTAGCTTTTTCATCAACATTGTTATAAAGGAAGGCTGAAATTTGAATTCGTAAAAGTTTTTATTGCAAAGTATTCTGCATGGTTTTTAGTATCATTTGACCGAGTCTTGAGCAGTATTAAACTAACTTATTGGAATTTAACAAGCTATTTCCTATTTAATATATTAACTTTTAGATAATCATGATAATGTTCTCAATCTTTTGAGACAGTTTTTAATTTTATGTTATATTTCTAGTTTTTAATATCAACTTGTGGCGTATTTCACTTCTTCAGGGAGTACCTTGTTCCTCTATACCAAGGCAGAGCAAACCTAGACGAGTAGATTTATATTATTCAAGCTTTTTTATTCGTGCAGGTAACTGACAGTTTAGCGCTTAATTCGTGATATACTCTTCATTTAACAAGCATCGCATGTGTTAACATGTGTGCATATTGAAACTATCAGCTTTGATTTTAGAAAAACTTACCGATGATGTTTTCTTGAACTCAATTCGTTTTTCTTAATCTTGGTCACTGGATTAAATAACAATTTTATTATGGAGCTGAAAGCTAGCATGGTAGAATTTTGATAGGCTAATCTTAAATCAGACTTTTGCCTTGCAATTTGTACAAATGATGTTATCTGCAATTTTCTCCAAAATATTGTTAACTTGTATCTTAGTGATTTTGGTTTCATACGAATGACGGAACGGGAGAAAATTCTCTTTGTTTTCTTTTATCATTTATTTCTTTTCTACATGGTATGCCAAAGGAATCATTAAATTCTTACTAATTTAATTAATTGCGGTTTTATAATCAATAGAGACTTACACACATCTGTTGCGTATGTGGACCAGTTAAATCAAGAAAAGATGGCCAGCTGACTTCATGTGAAGTGTTGTTCTTTCACTATGAAGATATGGGCATACCTTGGGAAATCGCTAAGCTTGGAGTTCGTCAAGGTATGTGGGGAGCCGTCAAGAAGTTTGATCCTGGACTACGTACGTACAAGAAAGAAAGGGATTCCGGTGTTCCATTGTCACCATGTGCTAATAACGCTAAAATCAATACCAAAGTAACTGCTGATTATGTGAGATCTCTGGAAGACTCGACCAGCAACTTGTTGGAGACTGAAAATCAGGATTCTTCTGATGACAAACCGATCGGGAGAAGCATACCTAAGCTTCTAGTTGTTGGTGGAGCCATTGCCCTCGCCTGCACTCTTGATCAAGGGCTAGTGACCAAGGCGGTTGTATTCGGAATAGCCCGACGGTTTGGAAAATTCGGAAGGAGGTTGTGACATGTGATACATAATGCTTTTCTTTTTGTTTCTTATCGAGGAAATACCGGCGGCCAAGTAAGTTGTGGCAATAGAGTTTACTTTGTATCTTATTGGCAGCCATGGTTCAAGAGAAATGGTTTTATTCTTTTCTCAATTTGTTTGAAGATGATGATGCAGCTTTTTAAGTGGAAATATGGACATTGTATATGTAAGTCATTGAAATGAAGATTCTCGTGCTGCATGAATAATATCAATAATCAGGTTTTTGTTGATTCAGATTTCTTCATTTTTTTATCTTTCTATTTGTAAACTTATCATAATGCAGATTATGAAAACACATTGAACAAGATATGGTAGTTTTCAAAGAGTCATTGGATAAACTTGTAAAACTAGAAATATTTAAATATTTGACAAGTATAAAGATGAACAATAATCTCTTTGCATATCAACTTAACTTATTCAGCTTCTTTATCATGAATATACCTTTATTAAACTAAGCAACGAATTTATTTTGATTGGGAAACTTTTCATAAGTTAGAGGTTAGTTCAAATCGTGTCGACATATCATTATAAAGTCATGTGTCTCTGTTTCTCTGATAAGTGACCCTTGATGATGTGAACTTACTTTCAGTTAATGGTAACATGCATGTAAATTAACTATGGATCATTATGCATGGTTGATTTCATGGCGAAGCATAATATTATTGAAACAAATAGTTTCTCCTTTGAATTTGAATTTGAGCTCATAATTAATTTGTCCCTAGTTTTAGTGTAAAGCTCTATTTTAACGTGCTAAACATGTATAGAAAAAATAGTGAAAAAATTCAACATGTAGGTTACATTTTTAGACTACGTGTATATTATAGGGTGGTCAAAAATAAGAAGAAACTCAAGTTACAATGCTAGAATATATGTTTTGTATTTTCCAGGGTCATTTTTTAGACACAGTGTATATTACAGAGTCAATTTGAACAATTAACTATTTAAAATAAGAGAGATGAACATGCTAATAGTGTGCTAAATAAAATTATGAGGTAAATGTCTTTTCCGAGACCTCTTTACGTGTGAGAATTTTCAGATTTTGTCCATTTTTTTTAAGTGGGTTAATAAGCTATTGAGTTGTGTCATATATTAAGAAAGTACCAATTGAGCCCGGGCAAGTGCCCAGACTCGCCGGGCAGTGAAACCGTCCATGGTTTTCAATAACATCAAGTGTTGCAAAAGAATGGATAAAACCTCAAATTATAGTGCTATATTTTTTCTACCGGATTATTTTTCAAACTCGGCAGGATCAATTTGAACAATTAATCCTTTTTAAATAAAGAGCAAAGCCTAAAAATATTCTAAATAGATATATAAATTATAAATCATAACGGTATCTTATTTTAAATTTAAAATATTTTTAAATATAATTATATTCAAATATAGGCCAAATACCTCCATGCATCCTTTAAGTTTGACAAAAATATCGAGTTAGTCCTTTAAATTATATAATGTTTGCAACGTTGCCCTTTTTCATCCAAATCTATTAAAATTCCAAAAAGAAAAAAGAAAAGATAGTGAATTTCATCTTCATCTTCTTCTTCCAATAAAACTAAGAACCGAAGGATGCCCAAAAATAAAAATTGTTGTATGCGAGAATACCATGAATATAATAACAAGTAACAACACAGAGTAACAAGAAGAATCATGTGGTCATATTATTTTGTTCAATTTTGGGGAAATTAGGTTATGAAACTTTTTTCTTTTGTTGCTTGATTGTTGGGTTTTGATGATGTGGACGTGCCACATAAGTATCCAAACGGCCGCCTAAGCACGGTTTGACGGACTTGGAAAACAAAGGACAACGTTGTAAACATTTTACAACTAAAGTGATTTATTTGAAACTTTAAAAACTTAAAGACTAACCTGATATTTTTTGTTAAACTTAAAGGATCCAGGAAGCTATGATCGTCAGATGATATTAATGCATAACTTTTGTGCATCCAATTTGAGCTTCAAGCTGAAATTAAGCTTCTTTTGTTTGTTGTTCTTCCCCCGTATCTTTCATGTAAAACATGTTGATATTTCATGTAACACATGAATACGCAGGTTGTAATTCATTGTTTGTTGGTTGTTATTCATCTATATTTTTATGTAATATGCATGAAAATATTTTATGAAACGCGTAATAAAAATGTATCTATTGTTTGTTGTTCATCTACATCTCCATGTAATACATGACGTACTTCATGTAGGCAATTAATTGTTCATCATAAATTAAATTTCATTTGTTTCTTTTCCTTCATATTTTTCACAGTCTTCTTTCTTCCATTTTCACATGTGCTTATAATAATTGGCTCGGATATTACTAACAAGGTTTTTAACTTTTCGCATTTGCCAAAGTATATGATATTATGAGATATATGATGATATGATATATAAAAACTTTCATTCAAAACTTTTATTCATTGCTATATACAAAATAAAATAAGTTAAATTACATGAGGTCATTTAAGTTTGAGATTTGTAATAGATTCATCATTTAAGTTATTTTGGTCACACATAAGTCCTTTAAGTTTGAAGTTTGTAACAAATTGGTTCTTTAAATTATTTTGGTCACACATAAGTCCTTTAAGTTTGTAAACGTTTTCAATTTAGTCCTTCTGCTAACCAAACATTGGAAAAAACGATGATTTGACTGAAGGACTAAATCGAAAACGTTTACAAACTTGAGAATTTATGTGTAACCAAAATAACTTAAGAGACTTATCTGTTTTATACCTCAAACTTAAAAGACTTATGTGTGACCAAAATAACTTAAAGACTAATTTATTACAAACCTCAAACTTAAAGGACTCATTGTGTAATTTAGCCTACAAAATATATAATTTTTTGGTACAGATACGAAATATATTTTTAAATCATATTTTTAAGATAACTAATCCTAAAAATGACTGAGGATTAAAAAAAATCACTAGTATTTTCTTTTGTTAATTTTCAATAACATAAGTTTTGCAAAATAATGGGATACATGACATTTAGCATGCAAATTATACTAGTAGGGGGAGGGGGACCCTTCTCAACTGTTCAAGATAGTAGTAAGAAACAACATTCATTTGGAACTTTGCTTTCATTGTTGCATGTTTTTCAGTTTGCTAGTAGGGAAAGGGGGACCCTATTATTTGTTTGATGATGAATGATTCTGAACTATGATTGTAATGCATCGTGAGGCATTTGCTTGTCCTTTCTGTCTCCCACTTGATCACTCACACTCACTTCATTTTTCTCGGCTTAGGAAATTCGAAACTATTTATTTATGTCTTTCAAAAGGTGCACACAAAACAAAAGCAAGCAAGTGCCACAAATTTCATTTAATTAATTAATATTTATGGAAGCATGTTAGTGAAATAGAAGCCGTTGGTTGCTTCAAATAAATCAAATTTCACCAGCTAGTTTCTTTTCGATTGGAGCTGATGATGTTACATCACAACGAAAGGGTCATATGTGTATTAAAAGTATGTACATTATTATTTTTTATATTTGAAATTGTAATGTCAATTAATCTAATTTCTCAAATTCTCCATGAGGCAACAAAGAATATTCAACAGAATATATAAGATTCTTTTATTACGAAAATTTTGACACATTTCAAAAAAAAAATTGCTAAAAATTAAATTAGTTGATGTCTGGGGCGAATCTAGGACTAAGGTTTTGGTGTGACTACAATAATAATGTTAAGAAAAATTGTCTAATGAAACTAAAGACTAAACTATTTCACTTAAAATATCAATTTTAGTAGTTTTATTCGGGCTAGTTTTACTAGTCCAACTCCATTTGTAATTCTAACAATTCCTAATTGGAACAAAATAAGTCATCAATTTTTTCTAACATTTCATTCTTATAGACAACATTCATATGTTAAAAGAAATTTAATTTTTTTTGTGTGGCTATAGGCACACCATACCATATATTGGATCCATAATATAAAACGACAAAGAAATAAATGGTAGGGCAAACCATCAAATTCAAGTAGCGAAGTTCAAATAAAAAAGAGTTTCATGTGTTTTATATGATACATAAGTATTGCACAAGTCAAAGGGAAAATGTTATCATGCAAGTGTAATACCACCATTGTTGCATGGGATAGAGTAATGAGAGATAAAGAATCTAACACAAAAATGAAATAAATACACCCTCCGGTCACGATTATAAACAAAACTTTGCATTTTAGATCCATTCAATTAATGATCGATGTATGTTGTTTTTATTATAGATCACATACATTATTTAATGAATGAATTGAAAATGCAAAATTTTGCTTATAATAGTGACCGGAGGGTGCATAACATAAATAATGATGATGATGTGTTTAATGTATAGTAAGAATAGACATGATAGTGCTATAAATGACAACATTAGAAAGAGTTTTAAGGTAGCAACTATCGTAAAGAAGATGGTAGAATTTCAGTTAGGTGATTTGAGCTTCTAAAGAGAAGATTTGTAAATTTTGTAATAAACAAAAATTAATGATTCTTTTTTTTTCGTTTTGTAAAATCTCAACATTATATGGAATAGAGTGAGCCAATGATCCCCTTAATAGAATAAGACTTAATTATCATTAATGATAACTTTTTTTATCGGTTAATTGACATTCTTCAATTTATAGAAAAAATTAAAGGTTCATACTAACAAATTCCTTAAAACAATGACACACTATAAAAACCTAAAAAATATGAAATTTTGTGTTGAAATGAACATTTAAAAAAAAACCTTAAAAACATTAATTGTGTATCTTTTAAAATATTTTTATAATTCAATTATATAATAAATGTCATTAATAGCACTAATGTCCTCGTGACCAGAAAAGATCTTTGTAGTTGTTAAAGACACATTATTGACCTCAAACCAATGTTTCGTATACAGAATCACATGGTACTACTACCATGTCCCACTAGCCACAATGATGAAGTGTATGTGTACGCATGAAATTACTCATTCTTCCACGTGTCAAAATGTAGTAGGCCATGTTGGGTTACACTCTTCTTCTTCTTCCACTACAAAATACCACATTGTTAGCAGGTACACACTCACTCACTACCAGGTAACTTTAAGTCATTCTTCTACGATCCCCTAAGATTCAGCCTTTGTCGTTTCGATTCGTCTTTCACTGATACTAATATTATTATTCTAACTAACTATTTATGCAGAAGGAGAATTTGACATAATCATGGCAACTATGAGGGGTTCTTCTGTGGGTGCATGCCTCAATTTCCAGGGAAGAAGAGCAGAGACTAAAGTTAATTTGTCTCAGTTTACTTTGAATAATAACCAGGCGTTTACTTATGTTGGTTTGAGATCTCTCAACAAGCTGCACGCACGTGCTGCTATATCGTCTTGTTCGAAAAGTGGGATTGGAAAGTTTAATGGGAAAATAGTGTGTGGTGGAATGAATTTGGTGTTTGTTGGAGCTGAAGTTGGACCTTGGAGTAAGACTGGTGGACTTGGTGATGTTCTTGGTGGACTTCCACCTGTTTTGGCAGTAAGTTGTTTTGCATAGACACATACTATTTTCTTAATTGTGTTTTACTTATGTTAATTTAATTATTTTAGGGAAATGGGCACCGTGTTATGACCGTGTCACCGCGTTATGATCAATACAAGGATGCATGGGATACTGATGTGTCCGTCCAGGTAACTGTTTTTTGTGTATGTATAATTCTTGAAAGAAATTGGAACTATTCCTTGTTGATGATTTATATACATGTTTCATTTTTTTGTAGCTCAAAGTTGGTGATAGAATTGAAACTGTGCGTTTCTTTCATTGTTATAAGAGAGGAGTTGATCGTGTTTTTGTGGATCACCCACTTTTCCTTGAAAAGGTTGTATTTCTATTATTTAGTTTTCATCAATGTGGAATGTTTATAGTCCTTTATAGGATTGAATTTGAATGTGTTATACAGTTAAACTCACTTTATTTTTTGGCATTTGGAATATGAAAGGTGTGGGGGAAGACCGAGTCAAAACTCTATGGTCCTAAAACTGGAACTGATTATAAAGATAATCAACTTAGATTCAGCTTGTTATGTCAGGTAACTTTTTGCTTTATATTTTCTACATCTGTTGTTTTACCCTCTATTAACTTGTGTATTTTGGTTCCACTTTGGAGGAGTCAAACTGATTTCAGATTGTAGAATTGGTTTTGACATGTTTGAATGTTCTTGACTACAATTGAATTTTGGTTTCAAATTTATTGTTCAACCCACTTTTGAATGAATTTATCCAAACATAAATCACTTTACAATCAATTCACTTTTAGCTAAAATCAATTTTATATAATCATTCAAAATCATTTTATGTCACCGCATAACCAAACTTAAAGCTCGTTAATTACTATTAGTCCTTCCCAACTCATGATTATAACCAATAATAAGTGAATGACTGGGTAGTTGCACAAATTTCCTGTCCTCTGAATCACTGTCACAAATCACAATATTTGCTCTTTCGGTTTTAATTGATTGTTAGTTCCTCAAACAATTGAGTAGAAGTCATGTATTTCTATTTTCAGGACATCGTTGAATTCCTTAGACTAAGATTTGTGTTTTGATTTATGATTACTGACTAAATTTGTATGATGAGATTGGTCTTCGCTCTTACTTTAATGGTTGTTGCGAGTACTTATGTACACTAGATAGCTGATAATTGCAACTCCTTTATATTGACTCTAGATCTGACCATTATCAATGTGCTTAACAACTTTCAGGCCGCACTTGAGGCACCAAGGGTTTTGAACTTAAACAGCAGCAAATATTTCTCAGGACCATATGGTGTGGCTCTCTAGTCTATTAATTTCTTGATCTTTTAAATATTAATTTGAGAATAAACTTCAACTTAAGTTTACAACCTTTTTACATCTTCTCGCAGGCGAAGATGTAGTTTTCGTTGCCAATGATTGGCACACTGCTCTTCTTCCATGCTACTTGAAATCGATGTATAAGTCTAGGGGGCTTTACAAAAAGGCAAAGGTGAGGATTTGTTTACTTTTCGGGTTACGAAATATTTTTAGCATAAGGAGGCTGACCTTCTTTGTAATCATCGCAGGTAGCATTCTGTATTCATAACATTGCCTACCAGGGAAGACATGCCTTTTCAGACTTCGCTCTTCTCAACTTACCTGATGAATTCAGAAGCTCTTTTGACTTTATTGATGGGTATGATATGGTTAACCTTCTAAAAATCACATTAGAACATTGGTCTTGTGTTCATACACTTTACTTACCATTGCCAACCGTCCATGTTATTGTTTTGTTTCTTTTTCAGGTATACTACACCTGTGAAGGGAAGGAAAATCAATTGGATGAAGGCTGGAATATTAGAGTCTGACCGAGTGTTCACTGTAAGTCCACATTATGCCGAGGAACTTGTTTCTGGAGAAGACAGAGGTGTGGAATTGGACAATATCATTCGTTCAACTGGTATCACTGGTATTGTGAACGGTATGGATAATCGCGAGTGGAGTCCACAAACTGATAGATACATAGATGTACACTACGATGCAACAACTGTAAGTATCACCTTCTCTGTTTAACATTGATTCCTCATTGACATGGACCATAGAAACCCATGCTAATCAAAACTGTCATTTTTAGGTGACTGAAGCAAAATCTCTGTTGAAAGAAGCTCTTCAAGCTGAGGTTGGATTGCCTGTTGACAAGAGTGTCCCTTTGATAGGATTCATTGGCAGGCTAGAAGAGCAGAAAGGTTCAGATATTCTTGTTGAGGCTATCGCAAAGTTCATTGACCAGAATGTTCAGATAATAGTTCTTGTAAGTGCTTTACTCAATTTTTCTTGTCCTTTCCTGATACTATTACCTAAACAAAGCTATGCTAATTATTCGTTTTCTTTTTACTTCAGGGAACCGGCAAAAAGATCATGGAGAAGCAAATTGAGCAGCTGGAGGTAACATATCCTGACAAGGCGATCGGGGTAGCAAAATTCAATGGCCCCTTGGCTCACAAAATAATTGCTGGAGCTGACTTTATAATCATCCCAAGTAGATTTGAGCCTTGTGGTCTAGTTCAATTGCATGCCATGCCATATGGAACGGTAGAGCTTATGTGCCTTTTATTTGCCATTTCAAATTTGAATTTCCTACATTCATGCAAATCATATAGTTGAATCACACTGTGCAATCAAAATTGGATGGCTCACGTCACTGATTTTTTAGACCTGATTCAACAGTCATAAAGTGGGTCATCTGATCTTGATTCGAAGTTTTTGATTGTGTGACTCTCAAATGCATAATTCCATAACTACATTTCATCTCTACCTTGACGTTCCTAACATAAATGCTTGAAACAGGTGCCCATCGTTTCATCAACTGGTGGTCTTGTTGACACTGTGAAAGAAGGCTATACAGGATTCCACGCTGGAGTGTTCAACGTAGAGGTAAGAAGACATGGATACTTTCCTCTATCTGATTTTCTTAGAGTTTAAACTAAAAGATTATAACTTGGGCTGTTTTTTAGTGTGAAACTGTTGATCCAGATGATGTAGATAAGTTAGCAACTACCGTTAACAGAGCCCTTAAAACCTATGGTACCCAAGCCATGCAAGAGATAATCCAGAACTGCATGGCCCAAGACTTTTCGTGGAAGGTAAGCACGCTGTTGCTGTATCAAACTTTTGTTTTGCTCACAGCACACTAAGATAGATGTTTACACCTCTATAGGCATGAATAATGAATATTCATGGAGAGAAATGAAGTTCAGCTGATCATCAATGGGTGATTTCTAATGCAGGGACCAGCCAAACTATGGGAGAATGCGCTGTTGAGCCTCGAGGTCGCAGGCAACGAACCTGGAATAGATGGAGAGGAGATTGCTCCACTGGCAAAGGAAAATGTGGCTACTCCATGAGCATCAATAGGGATATCCTCATTTTAGATACGGTCATTAATAAAAATCGTTATCTAATACATGAGTGCATTAGCACGAGTGCAGTAAGATTATAGGGGTAGCCGCAAGCTCGTAAATCGTAGTTGATGAACGAGTTCTGACAAAGGAACCTAATCATTCTACATCGGAACTTAGTTGAAGGTTCTTTTTAAGCAACATATATATAGCTTAAACTAACTTAATAAGGTCTTGTAAGCAATCAATGAAGTTTGCAGAACATAAGTTGTACGAAGTTCAAATGCAGTCTAGGTGAATAAAGGTCTATTCCAGGTTATTTGAAAGTTACAGGCAAGCATCGAGATTAACATATTCGTATCACGATGATCTACCAAATAATATGAGTACCATATAAATTTAGTGGGACTTGTAAATTTTGACCAATAAAAAATAGTACGTTGAAAATTATGTATCAAAAAGTGTGTTGCTAACATTATTGTTAAAAGATTGTTTAATGCCTTTGAAATTAACTTCAATTATGTTCATGGCTTAAGTTAAGCTAAAAATATTCACCTCATTAGAGCTAAGTATTTTTTTTTTAAATAAAAATGTTGGCTGATAAATTTATATATAAGCAATCATGAAGCATTCGTTCAAAAAAAAAATTGAAGCATAATTTCAAATATAAATAATAAATCGACACATTGTTAGATACTAACGACTCTTGGAGCTGCAAAGTGTTGAGACATCTTCTCAAAAAGAAATAAAAATAAAAAATCTAGTGGTATAGGTTGTGACACCGAAGTTATTTGTCCGAAGTCCAGAATTCTACTAGTGTGCTACTTGCATTTTCTCTCCCTCTAACATTTTATGTGAATTGAACTCTTACTCGTGTAGGGGTGTGCAAATGGTTTATCCAAACTGAACCATACTAAATTTATGGATACGGTTTGAATCAAAAATCTACTTTCACAAAAAATTGCATTTTTTTAAAACTGGTTTGATACAATTCAAACCGATTCATGCCTACCTGAACCGGTTCAGTACCATAATAACGAGTCGTGACAAAGGTATTATTCTAAAGGCTTTAATATGTGTTTCGCCCCTGCAATTAGGGCTCATTTAAAAATTGGTTTTTGTAATCGCTGATCCTTGCAAACTACCATCCCAAAGTTTAATCATTTAAAATTTTGTCCCTGAGCCAGTTAATTACTGCCGCCTCACTGATGGGACTCAACAATTATGGACATGAACAAACGAAAATACCCCTAAACATTCTCCTCTTTCTTTTCCTCAGCAGCTGCAAGAGCATCACCACCACTCGCAGGTGCAACAGCAACACCACCACCGCCACCACCAGACGGAACTGATGCCAACTTCTCCCTACCAGAACCAATAACCTCAGCTATATCTTTGCCCTTAATTTCATACAAAAACAACTCAATCTGATCATTTTCTGCGTCTGCTCCAACGGATCCGAGGATGTCTTTGATGGTTATGGCGGAGGGGGTGTTGTCGCCACCAAGAACAGCAAGCAAATAGGCAGCAACACCCTTCATCTTTACGCTTGCTTTCACGCCGGTGATTCAAGTTTCCGATTGCTTTCACGCCGGTGATTCAAGTTTCCGATTGCTTTCACGCCTTCGGTTGTTTCGAAATTCATGTCCTCGTTTGCCGTAACCATTCGTCGGCGATTCGCCGGAACCACAGAAGTTGTAGCCATCGCCTTGTTGCTTTATCGTTTACGGAGAATTTTCCAGCTCCTCAATTCAAGAGAGAAATGAAGAATGCAGAAAACGAAATCAAAAACAATAAAGGCAACAGATCCAATTGGCAAAGGGGTTTAATCGAAACTCAGCTTCTCTTGGAACTCAATCTCTCTTCTAATTTTCAATTTAAATTTTTAAATTGGGATTTAGCAATAAGAACAAATTTGCGAAAATGTTGATGAATTCTGAATTTTGGTTTTTAGGTGAAAGGAGAACAGAGATGAAGAAGGTTTATGTGAGGAGGAAGAAGTGGAGAAGATGAATTTGAGGGCATATTGGTAATTTTGTAAATATTTCAGGGGTATTTTGGTCCGTTCACATGAAATAAGTTAATCAGTCAGCTAATCAGTGACGTGGCAGTAATTAACTGGGCTCAGGGACCAAATTTTAAATGATTAAACTTTGGGAGGGTGGTTTGCCAGAATTAGCGATTACAGGGACCAATTTTTAAATGAGTCCTAATTGCAGGGACGAAACACATATTAAAGCTTATTCTAAATATAGACTCATTATTATTTACGTAAAATCACACCTATTATCAATTACCGTGAGAAGGGATGATCGGTAAAGAACCTGTATTTATACAATCAGAATATCAGGTCCAAATAAAATAATAAAAGCAAGCCCAACAAAATGTAAAATTAATTTATGATATACAACACTAATGGGGAACTATTCTGTAAACGATCTCAGTCGTTAATCTGATATGTGACGGTTCAAAGTGACCTCTATCGTTAATTTAGATTGGACGGTTAAAATTAAAATAGTTACCACAACCACTCCATGAAATGATTTCCTAGGCTTTTTTTAACAAAAATCATTTCCTAGGTTTTGAAGCTTAAAGTTATATGTACCGGTCAAGTTTGTATATACATTATACAAAACCTACGTTGGTTCTATCTAAGGGTCAAGGTGTTTACAGGTTCGTGTGACCCATTCATCTTGGTGATCCAACACAACTTGAATTTTATTTGACTCTTCAAATTCAGCTCCAACTAAACTAATCCGCTCAAATTTGAAGTGGTTTGGGTAGCGTGTTTATGATTCCAAACCCATAAGTCCGTGAATCCAACCCATTTATGTGTTAATCTTCAAGTGTTTCAAGTAAATTCTAATTATAAAATTTTAAATAGTAAAATTAGTCTAATGTGTAAACTTTTCGTGAAATAAAATGTCATTGCATTACTACAATGTAATCTATTTCACATGTTATCTTCAATGTGTTGATATTCTCCTAACTTAGACTCTCAGGTTGTACAAGTGTGTTACTTTGATTCACACTATCAAAGACCTTTTTCATCAAGATGGGCACATTCACATCGCTCATACCCTTCGAGCATGACATAGTTGCATAAACTCTCTAGCTAAATTAGACGCTTCTTCTAGTATTGATGTCATGGTCAACCCCTCCCGTCCGTCTGGCCTCATGGACCTCCTCTCCTCGAACTCTACACAAACTTTGTTTAAAATATTGATTTTCAGTCAACTCAAGCCAATTAACTTTGATCGGATCATGTAATTAGTTTGACCAAAACCGAACCAACTCAACACGTGAACATCCTTAGTTCCACAAATTCCTTACTTACCCTCCATCTCACTCAGCAAAATACAACATACCCGCACAAACACTCATAGACTAGTGTTCAAATATTGCTTGTTTTTTGAAAGGAAATATTGCTTGTTCTTCTTCCCTTCCTTCCTCACTTTCCCTTTATTCCTTCTTTTGTTTAGGCATAAAATTTCCTTCTTTCTGACTCTTACAAAAAAAGCAAATGGTCGAATACTAATAGAAAGCTTCCCATTTAGTTCTCCTTCAGTAACCAAAGCATCTCATTCGTCTTGTTTATAAATAAGGCAATCTTTGCGGCCTTCTTTTCCGCGTGCCTTGTGTTCCTTTCTTTTATGGGGAATCTCTTTTTCTTTATATCTCTTAAATTAAATTAAATTAAATATTATCTCCCCTTATCTCTATATTTTTAAAATAAAGAGTGATAGCCAGTTTAGTCCCTGAATTTATAAGGAGTAGTCACGATATTCTTTTAATGTATTAAAATTTTAAAATAATTTTTGATTGTGCACTTTGTTAGTTAAAATAGTCTCTAACGCTAAAATAATCTCTCAATAATCACAATAACCCTTTTTATATAGACTAAAATGATAATAAGTGTTTATAAGGACTGATATGACAATAAGTATATTGAAGGACTAAGACAATATCAACGAAGTATTTTAATGTCAGAGACTATTTTGAATTTTTGATGCATTGAGTGATTATTGTGACTACTCGTTACACATTCATGGACCAAAATGCCTATTACCCCATTATTTTATGATAATTTTTAGAATAATTTTTTTCATTTGTTTTGGAATAAAAACAACGGAGAAAGAAAATAAGATTACAATGAAAGTATGGGAAAAAAATTGCTCCAAAATTTGATTGTATAAATATAATTTCTTTAAAAAAAATATAATCAATAAGTTGATTCACTTGATAAGAAGTTAGACTTGAGGATCCCTCAAGTGTTTCATAAGTATTTCTCTCTGAGCTTTGAGATCTACGCCAACATCTTTAACAACCGATCTACAAATAGCTTCTAATTTTGATATCTATTTTAATCATAGAATCCAACTCATCTAAACTTTTTCATATAAAAAAATAAAAGTATTCCCTTTAACTCAACTCAAGTGGAGTGTGGAGCTTAGTCAAGATATTTCCCTACCTACATTCAATTCAACATTACTCTCACTCACCCACCTTCCCTCAACCCACTTTCTCATTCATTCCCTTCACAATTCACATCCCTAATACTCAGATCCATCCATGGATCATTCTTCATTCCGGCACCGCTATTGCAACTTCATCATCATTGTTAGCATTTTCATTACAGGTAAGAATTTCTACTCCTACTACATCTTATTATATAGTCTTAAAATGTAACATATCACTGAAAACAGTGTTCTATTTCTGCAGGACTAGCAACAAAATCTGAATCAATAGGAATAAACTACGGTCAAATAGCAAACAACCTACCATCACCAGAAAATGTAGTAACCCTAATAAAATGCATTGGAGCAACAAAAGTAAAACTCTACGACGCAGATCCAAAAGTTCTCAAAGCCTTTGCAAACACTGGTATAGAATTCATGGTAGGGCTTGGAAATGAATATCTCTCCAAAATGAAAGACCCTAAACAAGCTCAAGCATGGATCAAAACAAATCTTCAACCCTACCTGCCTTCCACAAAAATCACTTCCATCTTTGTAGGAAATGAAGTTCTCACTTTCAACGACTCTTCTTTAACATCTTCTCTTCTACCAGCAATGCAAAGTGTTCACACTGCACTCATTGTTCTTGGACTCCATAAACAAATCACTGTCACAACAACTCATTCATTAGCTATACTACAAAATTCTTATCCACCTTCTTCCGGAACTTTTCGTTCTGATATAACTCCATGCATTGCTTCCATCTTAAGCTTTCAATCCAAAACTGGTTCACCTTTCTTGATAAACGCTTATCCTTACTTTGCTTATAAGGATAACCCTAAACAAATATCGTTAGATTATGTTTTGTTTCAACCAAACCAAGGAATGGTGGATCCAAAAACAAACCTGCATTATGATAACATGCTGTTTGCGCAGATCGACGCTGTTTATTCTGCGCTTAGAGCGTTAGGTTACGATAAAATGCCGGTGCATATTTCTGAAACTGGTTGGCCTTCTAAAGGAGATGGAGATGAGGTTGGTGCTAATGTTGAAAATGCGAGAAAGTATAATGGGAATGTGATAAAGTTGAGTAGTAAGAAAGGAACACCGTTGAGACCTGAAGTTGATTTGAATATTTATGTTTTTGCACTTTTTAATGAGAATTTGAAACCTGGTCCAACTTCTGAGAGGAATTATGGATTGTTTAAGCCTGATGGGAATCCTGTTTATAATCTTGGATTCTCGCTGTCTTCGTCTTCATCGTCTTCTTCAAATTCGAGTCCTCCTTTGAATGATGGTGGTAATAATGGGAGTACTGGATCTGGTGGTGCTCCGCCGCATCCTCCGACTTCGTCTTCCGGTTATTTGGCCATTTCTGAAGCTACTTCACTGGTTAGTAACACTCACCTTGGTGCTGAGTCAATATAAGTTGATGTATCTGGTATAAATTTTAAACTAAATACATTAACGTTGGTTGACCAATATTTGCTTACATTTTAGAACGAATTAAATATAGTTTATGCAGAATCAAGGTGTCGTGATTTTGGCAAATCCACTGTGATATTAACTCGTTTTATTATTTTACTTCTAGAGCCTATTTTTAAGTTCAAGGACTTAATAATAATTTAGTAAAAAACAGGGCTTAAAACAAAAATGTGACTGTAATAACACTGAAATATATAGTTTTCTTTGACACAGGAGAGATACCATATGCTTGGGCTTTCTTTATCCTTTCTGCTAGCATTATTGATGATTTTAAGGCTTTGAGGATTTTTAACTATGAAATGAATCCAAAGAAGATACAAGGGGCATAATGACAATTTAGAGAAGAGTAAAGGCATGATGAGAAAGGAGTAAAAAGGTAAAATCGACCAACAGAAGTTGAGTTATTATATTCATGTGGTTGTTGTTTTTCACTTTGCTTGTCCTTTGCTTTTGGAATTATTTTAGCATTTGTCAGAGAGCGAATATAAAACGGACCGTTGTCTCCTCTTGGAAACTGAAATTTGCCATAAAGTGTCGTTTCTCAATGGATGCAAGCTGTAAATTTACCACTAGTAGTACACCATTTATCTTTAGACTAGATATTTTGATTTGTTCAAGAGATTTTCATGCTGGAAGCGGAAGTTACACTCTTGTAAGTTGTACATGAGTTAACTTGTTACTAACTTTGAACCTGTAAATTCATCGCAATCTTATTATAATGTAGAACTAGTCTCTACATAATACATTATTTTAGTTTAGCATGTTACATCATTTTTTTTTCATAAACTATGCTTGTTGCAATAATTGGATACCCAATTTTTTTTAGAACAAAAAGATTGAGTGAGCAGTGACAATCTTGGACCATAGTTTTGGAATATTAATTCTAGCATTGTGGTGGTATCCGTTAGGAAACTGACAGAATCACACACTTTAATGTTGTTGGGTGGCACATGTTATGCTAGTTGGCATCAATAGCAAAAAGAAAGATAACCCTTTTTATGTTTTCCTTTTGCAGGAAGAATACATACATTATCTTCTCTTTAATGTCGCATGCCGGTCTAGGAAGGAAATGTGGACATCAAGGGCCTTGTGCCCCGCCATGCCAGTTTATTTATTTATATGTATGCCATTTTATCGGTTCTCATTTTGAGATATTCTTTTTTAACAATAATATGATTATATGGTTATTCACAATGTGTGCTATTCATTCTCCCACGACTATCACATACGTGCACCTTTTGTTTGAGTTTTTAACATTCTAAAGAAAGAATTGTTAATTAGGAGTTCAATCAAACGGTAAATAAAATCTAGGTAAGGACTATATCATACTCAGATTTTCTCAAATGATTCATTTTAACCGGAACTCATGAGTCCAATAACGTGGTTATACCTTGAAAACATGCACTTTTCTAAAGAATCGAATACAAACAGGTATTCAAAAAGATACTCTTTTAACGTGATGTCTAATTTCTGATCATTTTTTCATTATCCCACCATAGAGAATTTTACATATTCTCCACCTAAAAATGTAGTTGACTCTGAAGGACACCAAGTAATTTGCCGATAGGATGGAAATTTGAAATTGAACAATTGCCGTCAATTTGTACTACAGACTTTTTAATAGCCGAAATTAGGGATACTGCAAGTAGTTCTTCATGTCATGTTTTTATATGGTAGCTTAGACCAAACCATTTGTGCTCAAGAACTCTTGGTAAAATTCCAAAGTGAACCTAAGGAAGACGGCACAAATTTCAGAAAAACAACCAAACCTTGCCAAAGCTATATAGACGCATATACAGAACAAAACGATAAGAACCAAACAGAAACTACAGAGCAACGGAGGGTTAAGAGGATATAGAACTCTGGCGCTTATAGATTGCACAGCTGGAATTAATTCAGATAAACAAAAGATGGGAGTGGAGACACAATGTTTTGGTCCAGAAACGAAATGCTGCATTGGCTCAGTTTGACTCGTACTAGTCAAAAATCTGAAAGTACTCCAAAAACTGGGTTCAGACAAGGCATACCCATGTTGAGTAATGCACCAGATTTAGGAGAATGACAATAAAGAGAAAGGGTAATATGCCATTATTTAACAAATAAATAAATAGATATGATCACCTGTTTATCATCCATCATCTCTTCCACACATTTTATGTAATTGGGGTACCCTAGAATCCCAACATAATGGAAGATGAATACAACTTTTTTAACAAATTGTCCTATTAGTACATTACGGTGCATAAAATTGTAATGGCAACAATGATGAATTCATGATGATCGGTTTTAGCCTCCGATAAAAAGAAATAACAGAAGAACCTAACCAAGTTCTAGGCTGCAAAATTTCTGTCAAAAAATGATATCATTCATGTAAAATAACTGTCAACCAATACTCCCAAATGAACAGGTTTTCTAGAGCCTCGTCTATAACATGTTTTGATTAATTGGTGCTACAACAATCTGTCTTCAAATTTTGGTGTTTTGCACTGCAAAGTAAAACGGCTATCCAGGACTTAAGCTCCGGATTGCCTTTCAGCATATGAACCAGGCATCAAACAAACAACAACCTGCATGAACCTAAGACGTCGCTTCTTCCATCTGGACGTCGCTTCCAACTCTCTGATAAAATAACACATATGCAGCTGAAGATTTAATTTCAGCTTCAGAAACAGGACTGACGTGACTGTCATCGAAATGGTACCACTTATTATCATCAATCAACTGCCCAAAACAAATAACATAAGGTTATAAACAGAAGCATCTCACGCAGCACAAAGAATTCACAAATTACAAAATCTAGATTTGGCATGACCACACAGCGAACATGAAAAATCAAGCAGTATTATTGTTATGATGTCACTAACTTACCTTAGCATATGCAGTGTAATGCCCACCACCTAAACCACCGTAATGGTTGCTGATTGCATAAAGGTTATACACATAGGACGGGCCATCTTTACTTTTCACATACTTGGTCAAATCCAGATTGTGAATGGGAAAGTTCACAAAGGTGTCTAGTTTGTTTTTCAAGTATCTGCTATATGAGAATCGTTTCAAGTGAAAAACCAAAATCTCTGGCAATTTCCACAAGTCCAGTTTCTTGGTAGCTTGTCTGTGTTCCTTGCATTGAGGGCAGTACCTAATTAATTTTTTAAAAGGAAAATAAATTAAAACAAAAATCAAAGCGTACAAGGTAATCAACTATGAAATCCATTCCAAAAACATCAACGCAATCTTACCACATGTCATCTGGTCCTAGAGGTTCTTCGGTCAAGAATGCCTCCAAGCATGAAAACAAAGAAATAGCTTCTTGCCGGGTTTTTTTCACAGTGAATCCAGTCTTGTGAACTTCAGGAAGATCCCTCAAATAGCTTGCATCATATAATTCATATTCTTTCTCAGTCCAATCAACAAAGACCTTTATATGAGCACTGGGTTTTATCACAGATGCCTTGTCAATGGGCTCACAGCTAAAACAGCCTTCGTTAGTTAAAACAAGTTGGAAAGATGACTCTCCACAGGATGTCCCCTCTTGTTCCCTGGTGCAAAGTGCCGGGTTCCTCAGTTCACTGTGAGAATTAGAGATGCTTGATTGCTCGTCACTACCACCTGAGATGAAACCAGTTTCCTTCCCTTCATGAGACTTAGTTGAAGAATGTGCTTTTCTTAAAGGTGCCAACATTCTATGTACATGTGTCTCCATGTTGGCTCCATATTGAGGGTCTTCTTCCAAATAAGTAACCAAGGGAGTTCCAAAGATCTTCCTCTCTCCACCCTTCCCACTGTCCAGTGAACATGAAGATAATTCACACATCAAATGACCAGTATTAGAGACATTAAAGCATAATAATGTTCTAAATCAATGCACTGTGCACAATCAGTGAAATAAAAACAACTGGTTGTGGAATCGTTCTATGGTAAACTTCTCTATGCTAAGCCAGGTTGTGCAAACTATGCTATACGGCTATACCACATACATATAGGTACCAACTTGAAAGGTACCTGCAAAATTCAGTAGTACTTGAAATGACCAATAGTGGAGAAAATTAACAAACCATCAGAAAATTGATGGGAGTTATGGTCTAGTGTTCTGGGTTACAAACACGACAACAACCAGTCCTTATCTCACTAGGCGGGGTCGGCTACATGGACGAAATGATGCCATAATGTTCTATCATTATGGGTTATAAACAAGTGATAAGAAAATGATTGCCTTGAAGAACTAATGTGTTCAGACAGGAGGCATTAACCACCATTATCAATGTCTGATTGATTTATTCCATTTGTACTCTGGAAGAGTTCAATAGATAGATGAAACTGTTAACACCAAAATATAACAGTCTCCAGTCAATTGCTTTCAAATAGGAAAGATCAATTTAACCAAACTTTATTACAACTACAATAGAATTCAAGTAACCAAAACGAATACTTTTGAGTTAAAAGGAGCCTTCAGAATAACTTTATCAATAATTTTGACTCATTCACTGTAATGTTACTCAGGCAATAAAAACTAACATGGATTCATAGTATATAGGAACCATTACTTAATAGAGCTTTGTGCATTTCACAACTTAAGAGTATACACTGAAAGAGGTATACTTACTTATCCAGATATCGATGCAATATTTCTAGTTTTGTTTTCCTAGCTCCACTCTTGAGTCGATAGGCCACAATATGTTCTTCATCCTTTATTGAAGTCAATGATTCCAATGGATTATCTAGATAACGATAAATCTTATGCTCATAAACCTGAGAGATAGACAGTATAAAACATTAATAATGAAATAAAATCAATGTCATTTAGAAAAGCCAATAGTAGATCAAACTTTTCTGAGAAGCACTTGCCTCTGCAAGCAAAAGAATTTCATCACTCTTCAAACAGCATGCAGTGCCCAATGCTTGGCAAAGATCTCTGCAGCAACCATGCTTCAGCACAGTCACAGTGTATGGCATGGGAAGACCGCTCCCATCAGAATAAAAGACAGTTATTGTCATTGTCCGGGTGACAGTGGAAGGAAGTGGTAATGATAAGTACATAAAGGGGTCGAAAGTGATTGAAATTTTGCCACATTCAGGACAAACTAGTGTCGATTTGTATTGACCCTGAGCATTTTATTCAAGAAAAATCAAAATGTCAAACTTAGTAAAGATAATGAGCATGTACTAAATTGAAACTCTAGTCAAAGCTTCAATGGATACCCAAGCTCAAGAATTGATAGAAATCACAGGTTTATTGAGATGAGGAAGAAAACTCAACAAAACATGTAGCTACTCAGCTTATCAATGGAAGATCAACTGGAATTCATGTAACATGTGACTGCAAAACAAGAACTTTTCTGTAAGTACTCACCTGGCATTCATCAACAATCAATGAATCATTCCGAGCCATATGATTTTTCCAACACTCATTTGCGACTTCCTCATCCGGCCTACCATCCGAGTCCTTCATTTCAATGTAAGGCTTTTGTTTCACACGATTCAAATCTTCATGCAGTCCATCCAATAAAAAGGCCAGCAATTCCTAAAAAAATAAAAAAAAAAGTAACTCAATACTCAGAGAACACACAAGAAAAAGAAGTTCAATAGCTTTCAGAAATTAGTAGGAAAGGTCATTTTAAAACAACCATAAAGTTGTCAAGACTCAAGTAAGAAATGAAGCAACAGTCATATTTTCCAAGTCCAACATTAGCCTAATGCAAACTTGTTATGTCAAATGCAAGTTAAGCAAAAGATACCCAATTCTCCACTCCTTTAATAAACTAAGATGTATACATGATGCAATATAGGATTAACTCAAAAGGAAAGTCAGAAAGAAGAAAACTACAACAAAGATCAATGAATAAGATTTTCAGTGAGTCCTACAAAATTACAAACCCATGATTGTAATCTCCTCCTAGTTTAAAACAAAAACCGAGTGGCACAACATAGTGATTTTCTCATAAAAATGCTAATCACCAGAATCAACAATAGTTAAAATGTTATGAAAGAAACCAAATGGGTATGAAACGTCTAAACCGTGTAATATGAAAATGACAGAATGCAGTGAATGCCAATTTTTAAAGCTCTTGCTACTGTAAAACTGGAACCCAACTAAAATAAGGTTAAAATACTGTTTGAATCCCTGAAAAATGCATGATCCTTTATTTGAGTTCTTGAAAACTACAGAAAATGTCAAGTCACAGATAGAACCTTTAGGCAGTCAATTTTTAACAAAGAATTGCCCATTACAATTACTTTTAGATTATTTAAAAAGTGAAAAGAAAAAAAAATCAAAACTAAAAAGAATTATATTTCATATTTCATTGGCCCAAAGTGTAACTTAATAGAAAAAATAATTGCAGGCATATGTTCCTTATTCATAACATATGATTGAAAATGCTAATGAACAACAGGCATCGTATAACAGGAAGTTTTTGTCACAAGTAATGAAGCGCTAGGGTTTATTTACTTGACTACATTCCAAAAATCAAAATTGTACAATTTGCAGAAACTAACTTGAGAATCATGCTGGTTATAACCACTGAATTGTGGAGCAAATCGGGCCAGCTTTCCCTTGAACGCACGTGGTGCAACAGCAGTTCGCCCAGAGGACCAGAGTTTCCTCAACAAGTCACCAAATGCAAGTGCTAATTCACCCTGTAGATCAGAGAAATGTAAAAATGTTGAAATTAATTTAAATTGCCTCAAAAGTAAAGCCATTGTGGTACACAGTATTTTATACATCCGAGAACACCAGGAGAAAAAATAAAAGCCAACAGAAATGGTCCGTACACGCATTCCTAAAGGATTCTCCATGTTGATCTCATCGCTGTAATCTTCTAAGAAAAATTCAGCAAGTGGTGGAGTGTGGACCAAACATTGAAGAGCGCTATTCATAAAACAGGTATTCCCCAAGTTCTGCAGTCCTGCTAAACCACCTCTTTCACCACTATAGACGTCATATTTATCATCCATAGTAGTCAGTGATGAACTTACAGAACTTCCCTGATAGAAATTAAAACCAGACCCACTTGAGTGACCATTAGACAAGGTAGGTCCCCCTGCAATTGATACAGATGATCTTGGAGGTTCTAATGGTACCAATGCTAATTCATTTCCCATTGAATGCACACCAGAATGAGAGGAACGATCTGTATCGTCTGAAACTTCTAGAAGAATCTGTGAGCAAGAGATAAATTAGGGGCATCAAGCTTCTATAGAAGAATCAATACCAAGCAAAGAATTAGGATATCATAATGGCTAAACATAAAATCAAATCATACCATAAGAATATTCAGCACCTCACTCAACTTAAAGACACTCAAATTATCATATATTGGACACAAACGTCCTTCTAATGGAAAACCATAATTATGGTAACTTCAAAATATCCACTTTGTAGGCTCAAGGTCCCATTAAAGCTTTGTACTTCTATTAGCAGCTTCAAATCAATCAATCAATCAAAAAAATGTTTACAATTCAGAGTTACTCACATCTTGGTCCATTGTCATGACTGCCTCCTCCAATGTCTGGTCTGAAGCCGGCAGCAATGACCCTTTGCTCAAATTGAAGTAATCCCAAATACGAGCCTGATATAATTTACAACCAATAAAATGCAAAACGATGGAATCAGAAGTCTGAGATTTACAACAATGAAAATGAAAAAGAAAACAAAAAAGAATACCACCTTGTGGTGCTCTACTCCTTTAACTTTGCACACTAGCTCATAGAGTTCACTCATGGTAGCCTAAAATACAATTCAGGAACAGAAAACAAAAATCATAAGGATGGTTCATCTTACATTTCAATCATAAAATCATATCATGTTATAACCAAATTTGGTGCTATTCTAATCCAGATAAAAAGGGAGTAAAATTCCCATATTTGTAATCTTCTTGGAAAAAAACTAATGGCCATCAATAAATATCTTATAATAGAATATCTTGTTGATAACTTGTTATAAATTACGCACTTTCATGGCAAGATAAATTATTGCCCAAACCCCGAAGTTCTCGTAGAGATTATAACTATTATTTTTCTCTCTACATTCTAAATGAAATGAGAGTTCAGATTGACTAGCACATATGTGTAAGGATGCCAATATACAAACGCACGCACGCACACATATAATTCAATTTTTAATTTTTATGGTTAGTTGGGTATTCATTAGACATGAAAATATGTCGGTTAGTAATTCAACTTATTCCAGGCGAAATACTAATCTTTATGATGATCTTGTATAAACATACAGAATATAAAAATTGCTTCTTTCATAACATTATTTAGTAATGTTAAATTACTAACATTCATACAAACTAAATAGTATAATCATTTCCTATAGTGATATCAAACACCAACCATACAGAGCATACTCCCTACAAATAGATACGCCACCAAAACCCTTTTCTAATCATTGGCATTACAGGAAAACTAACTACAAGAAAAGAGGCTGAAAAGAAATCAATCAGTACCTTTTTGCTTAATTTTACAATTGAGACACTGTTGTCTCTCGCATCAGTCACCTTTAGACTAAGTGGGTACACCTCAATGCTGTACTGCTTTGGTCCAACACCCTGAGAAATCAACTTCCTTGGCAATGCTGGTCCACCTTTGTACCTAGACAATTGTAAGATAAAAATCAGTTCACACACTACAAATATCAAGCATTTTAAATCGTCCATTGAAAATTTGAACTAGTTCATTTTGCCCACTGCCCAAATACCAAGACGTTTCCATAACTCATACATATGCTACCATAACATTTCAAAATTCAAATATTGATCCTAGCTAAGCAAAAGGATTGAGAACAATTTCCCTGCAACATGTAACTTTCTCCAAACTTGACTTTAGACAATTTAACATACTGCCTATATCAGTTCAAGGAAAAAAATTATATACTGATTTAAACATGTTTCGGGCTTCTGCTTCATTAAGTTGATTCCTGAAACTTAGTTTGTGGAACTAAATCTGTGTGACGTCTCTACGAAAACATCCCACTGCATACTTAAATAAACGTGTTAAAAGATGGTTTGCGGCTCTTTTTTAAAAAAACGGTTGAAGCATCAAAAGATGATATATGCTTATTTAACTCTTACAGTATTATTTACAACTACAAACCACAAGATTATTAACTGTTTCCAGACCAAAAAGCAAAAAAAGTATTGAGAATAATAAGCTTACCATCCCAACAGCCTTTCCCATACTTGTTGAGGAACCAAAACATAGTCTTTACCCTCTTCCAATGGTCGATGAATATCTAAATCACTCCCGTCACAATTACTTCCGTTTGAAATTATATCAGAATTATCAATTGGACCGGGTCTATCAGTGATCTTCAAGTGAACAGTATCGGCATGCAGGCCATCAGAAGATTGCTGGTCAGTAGAAAGTATTCCATCACAATGCCCAACATACCTCTGCCAACTTGAAAACCATCTGCATGGGTGGTAAGCAAAGTCTTGATTAAAAATGGCAGGCTACATATAAAATATAATATAAAATGTAATACAATATAGGGAACATTTTGATAAGCTTTTGACAAAAGCCCATAGCTTTTGTACTCGATTTTGACTTTCGAAAAATCACTAAAACTTATCTAAACATCTTAAGAACTTAGGCATATTCTTGAAGTAAAAAAATGGTTTTTCCTTAAACTTGAACAAATAAGCCCATATAACCACTGTTGAAGGTCAATGTGATTTATTGCAGGATCAGAGTATAACAAAAAGCGGCACAGATATGTGTTAATTAATAGATTGGATGGTACATCACAAATTATATATTGGGGAAAAAAAGTATAAAACATTGTGCAACTTAACAAAAGATTATAGTCCTCAAACCCACATAGCAAAGTAGCTGACCCAAAAAACAAATTAGTAAGATTGCAGTACCAAATTTAAAGGGGGTAATTCATACCACACAGTTAAACATTTGAAATTAAAAAATACCCAAAATGAAAGATATATGATCACTGATAATTACGCCTTCTCTTCGAAAGAGCCACAGAAGATGTGTCTCTGTGTCTCAAAGTAAAAAGAAACATGAGAAAGAACCTTGGAAGAAATTACAGTAAAAAAACAAAGAGCAGGCCTGTCAGTACTATGGACACAAACCAGAAGAAAGAAGAGACTCAGAAGAGGTTCGGGGGCTGGCAAAAAATCGTGTCGGGCGGAGTTCAATCAAGCACAATATAGACGCTGTAGTGCTGTCTCTGTCACATCACATGATAGGGGAACCACAACAATTTTATTTCCGTTTCTTATTGGGTTGCATTCACCATCTTGCTCAAGATGACAGTCACTGAAGCAGAAAAATGCAATCATTGAGGCTGCTATGGTGAACAGGGACTAAACACCAACATTTTCCCTGGATATCTGATTTTCTTCGGACTCGTAATTTTCCATGCAGTAAATTGCTTCAGAAAAGTTATTGGGATTGAAATCCTTCTTCCTTGATCATTCACACACACAAAAACACCTCTGCCTTGAACAACGCTGTTTGACCTCAGTGACTCGCTGCTACCCATCATCTTCTCCGGCCAACCCCAACATTTTTGGACCACTGACCCTCTGCTGAAAGATATCCATTCTTTGGTTGGTCTTGGTCTATGTTGATGCATCAGCGTTCGGTCTCTATTTACACTTCACAGTTCACATACTTCTAATTTTTATCTAATTTGTTCTTGTTCTGCTTTTTCCTATTAATTCCAGCAAATCTTTTATTCCTTTCCTATGTTCTCATTGATCTTATATTGATAGTTTATTTTTTTGGAACAATAAATGTTGGTATGTAAATTGTTATGTTAGCATTTTCTCCCTTTCGAGGATTCGAACTATGGACCTTTCACTCCTTAACTCCTTTAATCCCTTAGCTCAACCAATTGAGCTACCCATCCCCCGTGCTCCTATATCGACAAGGACATAATTACTTAATAAAAAGCTTTTTTTTTTTTACTGTGAGCAGTATAAACTATTTAGTCTCTATTATAACTCTATGTGCTGTCTAAGATTAATAATTATGATGCAGAGGCTGAGGTATACCAAGGGATTAGCCAGGAAATGCATCACCTGCTGGAGATGGGGGAGGTGATAAAACAGATTGGCAAGCTAGTGGATCATTCTTGGAATAATGAAGGGTCTCAAACTGTATCTTCATTCCAATGGAGAAACAGGTCAAAAATCATTGACAAATTAAGGGTTAATGAACAAAAGAGAGAGACAACGACGGGGATTAAATTTTTTGTTAACCGTGTTGGCCTCGATTAGTATTTAGTCCATCATTTCCCTGCAATTCACGCTGCCATCGTTGCTCTATAAAAATGGGACATAATGCCGCATCTTTCACGACCAGACATTCATTGCAATTCTATGCTGGCCACGCCACAAACTATTTTGTGAACGATAATGGTAATAAGAATGAGAATACCCTAGTACCCGTATTATTTTAATTAGGGCTGGTACACAATGTCAGTCTCTAAGCATTTATTGTTTGTCAATGATCATTTAACACTTATGACAAAACCGGAAAACGGCAAATGATCAACAACTCACATAGGTAAAGAAACATAATCTTAACAGATATAAAAACCAATAAGATTTTAAAAGGGGCTAGACTAGCCGTTTTCCGGAGGCAAATTTACTGCTTGCCAATAATCATCAAACATCAACGACAAAAGTGGAAAACGACAAAGGATCAACAACTCATCGCAGGTAGAGGAACATTATCTTCACGGATAATAAAGCAATTCCCTTAAGATTTTAAAAGGGGCTAGACAAGCCATTTATCAGGAGGCAAATTTATTGATTGTCGATAATCATCAAACATCTACGACAAAACCGGAAAATGACAAATGATCGACAACTCAACTAAGGTAAAGTAACATTACCTTGACAGATTAAAAAAAAAAACTCCCTAATAAGATTTTAAAAGCGGCCAGACTAGCCGTTTTCGGGAGGCAAATTTATTGCTTGGCAACAATCATCAAACATCTACAACAAAGCCGGAAAACGACAAATGATCAACAACTCAAATCAGGTAAAATAAAACAACATTAAAAAGGGCTCGATAACCGTTATTCGAGAAACCCTAAAAATAACATATCAAAACAAACAGCACAAGTAATACAATATCCACATGCATGTAGCAGTTAAATTAATTGAATTCATCAAAATTCATCGTGCATATCATAAAATCCCTAAAATTTAAAAAGATATAACAAGATTAAGATAAGATTAAAACCTATTGGAAATAATAAAGTATAAGTTCCCATCTTTCAAATTAAGCTCCGATTGCTTAATCAAATCCTTCACGATCCGTTTCTCTTCCTCCGGTGAAATCGGCACACAACTCATCCCATTATCAATCGGAAAATCCGATTCAGCAATCGTCATCGTTAACACCACAAATCACAATGAAGATCTTGAATTATAAAACCCTAATTCACCAAAATTATCACACACTGTTAAATCTTAATATAAAAAAAACAATTGAAGAAAAGAAGAAGAAGTGTGAAGCACGAAAAGTATACCTTAATAAATGGATCTAAATAAATCAAATTGAAAAAAATGCGAAGAAGTTTATTTATAAGTATATTCGAATCGAGAAACTAACCCTAGATTGAAGGGGAAGGTGAGAGATGCGTAATGTAATGTATGTAACGTAACGATCTATAACTTCAACGGACTCTTCTCTTCTCTTCTCAACCAAGTCTTATATATAGTTGCTACTTTGTTTGTTTTTACCGATGTACAATTTTAGTTCTAGTACGATGCTTTTTTAATTTCTTTTACTAGCATTTTATTTTATTTTATTTGATATTTTTCGTGTTGAGGGATAGTGGGTTCAATTCTCGTTTATTAATTCAAGATATTTTTTATGGGTCATTTATTGGTATATATGTAAATCAATGTTCGTTAAATCTTGAAGTTTGTTCTCACACTGTTAAGTCTTTATAATAAATACAATGTTACATGATCTAATTTCATATTATTATATAAAATAATTGTTTAATTTCAACTTTAATAACTTGTGGAATACAAAATTAGATAAAAATTTAGGGCTATATGTGTTTTTATCCATGTGATATGGACAAATTAAGGTCTTAGTCTTAAAAAAAATCCTTTCAAACTCTTTTATAATTTGGTTCTTCATTAACATTGTCAATCATTTAGATTTAGATATTTTGGTTGATAAGGACACTTCTATGAGTGCAAAGGGGCCTGACTAGGCACGGGTTTGTTGAATCACTACAAAAGAAATTAAAATAAGGTGAAAGCTTGTGTTTTGTTTTTAAAGAATGGTACGTTGAGTTGTTTTAATCAAAGTGATGTTTTAAATAATCAGAAATTCACTTCCTTGATGTAAAACTTCTATTCTTTCTCAAATCTCATATTTGAACCGTAACGGATCAACTTTTGTTTGAAACCTCGTTTGCCAATTTTAAATAAATTAATGTCTGACTCTATTGTAGTTGTTTGGTGTTGGACTGCCTTGATATGCTCGTGCAGTGTTTTTCTCTCTCGTGACTATGATAATATTGGCTATGGGGAAGCTTGGAAACAATTTGGAATCATAGCAGTGAAGTCAACGTTTTATAGCTATGGCGCGAGAGAATTCGATAAAGCATTGAGATGGGGGCTGATCAATCATTAATGTGTGTTTTTGGAATCGAACTATTTGGCGTGAATATGTCTACCTTATGTTATTTTGTTTGAAGTGTATGAATTATCTGGTTGAGTGTTTCTGTCTTCATTTGTTATGTGTTATTTTTTATTCATTGCTTTCCTATTTGTTAATTACTTTCTTTTCTAAATTGTTTTGATTGTGTGATGAGTTGATTTTCCACGTTGTTTTTCATGGTTATGATTTGATCACAAGAACCTTAACCATGTTGTTTTTTTATACTTAGGGTGCGTTTGTTTCAAGTTATATTCGTAGATTCATGGGAATAAAACGATAAAAATATACATGTCTATGTTTGTTACAAGTTTACTAAATTTTATTCTCGCGTATAGAACGTTTATGGGAGTAGAAAATTTTTCCCAAAGAAAAGGGTGGGAATAAAGTTCTCATTAAGATGTGAACAAATTCATATGTAATTACCTATTATAATCCTTATTTTTATGGTTCCCGGGAATATTATAATGTTAAACAGACATATTTTTTTTAAATATCTTGGAATAAAATTTTCATCTTTATGTTCCAAGGAATGTTATTCCTAAGAATAAATTTGGTAAACTTAAAACAAACACACCCGTAAGGTTTTCCCACAAAAACCTTATTCATGTTATGTTGTTAGTCTTTATGTATAACCGGTAAACAAGTTTGCTACATAATGAAAAACTTAAAAAAAACTATAACACCATGAAATCCCTGGTAACGACACCAAAAACTTGGTAGCCCAGAAAACACTATGTATTTGCAAGAGTCTAATTAGTGCAAGCATACACCCGTTCAAATAATAGTATAAAAAGATCAAACCTGCAGGAGCTGGGGCGCTATGTCTTCATACAGCTTTCCAGCGTTAAACTTGTTTGCGAGAAAATAAAATAAACCATTTGGTGTCACAAAAATAAAAGTAAATATTAAAGGCGGTAACATTTTAGGAAAACAAGCAAAAACACTTATAAGTTTCCAAGAATAAAAGTGTGGTTTAAACAATGATTTAGTTATAACACGGCTTTGCAACAATTTATCTTTCTATAACATCCTGGCAACCTAGTGGCCTTGGGGCTTTCCAACTCAATCATCATGTTACTAGGTTAATTCATCAATAGCTCTTCATTTATGGAGAGGTTGGGCTGTGACTTATGACAAGAATTCTAGATAGATCTTTGCTCTTTGCACTTAAAGATTTATGTTCATAGCAAGCAATATTTCTCTTTACCATCTTCTTGTACTTGGGGATGTAACTCATACCGAACAAACAGTTCCAATCATGTCTCCTTCCACTCTCAAGGAATTTGGCAATGAATGTAAAAATGATCAAATTAAATTTTTAAAGATTGACATTAAAATAATTTGTTTAAAATAAGCTTGAATTTGTAACTCTCGAATCATATGAAAATATAATCATAACATCATCATGTCTAAACCACTAGGGATTTAGCTCATGACGAGCCTATCCATGAAAAAAGAAAATAAAGAAGAAACATACGAAGACATGAAAAGCTATATTAATAGATAAACAAAAGTAAGAAAACAATTACACTCAAAAAAGGAAAGAGGTGAACCTAATCATCACCAAAGTAATCATAACTCTAATTTACTGATAACTAGCACTCAGGCTCATCTATGATGAAAATGAGATGCAGTGAGAACTCTTGTGGTTGTTAGCCCTAGCTCGAGCTTGACCGCTCATTTCTATCTAGAAAAATTTGGACCCTTGACACTAACACGTTGTCTTCCTTTTATGGTACAAGTCCAACCACTACAAGGTGTGACCTTTAGTAATTTCTCTTATGAAGTGTCCTTGTCTTATCCTCCTGGTACTCAACATGTTCCATTGTTCCTCGTCATCGATGATTGACGTCAACTCATCGAACTTAGCCCCTAAGCAATGATGGACAAGGGTCTCAAGAGTTTGTACAATTGTACGACTGTATTGGGTGATCCACAACAATACATCTCCTAACATGTTCTCAAAGCCGCACCTTCATACATTGCCATATTTATTTCAACGTTGTATCTTCTTGGATCGTTAGAGCAAATGTTCAATTTGTTCCCTACGACAACCAAGGGGAGCATTACTAGTTCCAAATGACTAACTAACAATTAAACCTAATTTCCTAAATAGTCAATGATCATATGTCAGAGTCCACTGAATTTATCATAAGATATGAGGATAATTGCCAAGTAATAAACAACAATTGTGTCGGTTATCATGAAGTGGATTTTAAATGCTTGCATCACTTATTATAAAAGCCAAACTTGATGAGCTGGAAGATTGCCCCAAACAACCCTGATTTTCCCTTATCGTACGTCATTAATTGCAATCCATATCTGCTAACCATCCACTTAACCCAGCTCTATTAAACATGACCTTTCATGTTCCTTACTTCAGCCAATCAACGTCGTTCCCTACCCCACTTATCCCTCCATATAAGACCAACATCCACTTATCATCTATTACCACACTTCTTACGTGCAACAATTGTACTTTTTACAATGGAAACTGATTCTCTAACATTGTTGGCATTGCATTGTTTGAAGGGTATGTTCCATATTCAAACACTGTTCCATTGTTTGCATGCTTCATCTTTTCTCTCAAACTGTTCCATTAATATGCATTTTTATTTAAGTTGCACACCTAAATTGACTGTTTTTTAATTTTTACACAACTCCTTTGGATCCTAATCCAATAACCGACTTGGACAGATTTGTCAACAAATTACGAGTTCAATATAGAACTCTTAGCCTTGCTTTTCATGTAACCGATGTGAGTATGCTTCATTGTTTTCAACTTTGATTTGGTGTCAAATTTAAATGCTTGCTGTAGGGTGCTCTTATGTTGCCAAAGACCTTTGTTGCTGACTTTGGTGATTAGTTAGGTGATTATGCTACTATGATCGATCCAAACAATAATCAGTTTGAGATGTTGGTTGAAAGGATCAATGGCACTGTGTACTTGATGACTGGATTTAATGCAATTTGTGACTTTTACAACGTTCGTTTGGATGGGACGGTGGTTTTAGTGTTTACTGGAGCTAGATAGTTTGGTATTAATGTCCTTGATCGTACTGGACACGGTGTGGATCCTCCTTTATTCGTTCCTCCTATGATGTTTGAAATCGAAAAAATGGTTGTTCCAGCTTTTGAGTATGAAGGTGTTCCAGTAACTGCTGAAATACTCGCATTTCACCATGATGAGAAGAATTTTCAGATATATTGGAATAAGATATTGATCAAGTATGATATCAACTCTGGATTTCTGGTATGATATTTTGCAAGCCATACATGAAAATTGTTCATATATTTTTTCGATTCAAATTGTTTTTGATACCATTTTATTTGTGTTTTGCAGATGCTGATTTATATGGGTTTGTGTGACTTGACTGTTGGGAAAAATACAACATCATTGACTATGATTGACAATCGTGGTAACAGATGGAGTTGCATAACTATTTTTGCATCTAGGCCACATCACCACATCAAACTTGGAGGTGGTTGGAAACGCATGGGCGACGCGCGCAGACCTGAAGCTGGTGTAATCCTGAAAATTGGGTTTCCATGTGCAGGGAAGAACGATACCATTTACATTGACGTTAAGTGTCCGGTTGTTGTTTGATTATGATGGATGTCGGTGTACTTTGAAATTCCAGTCTGTAGTGTCTAAGTTTATGTTTCAATTTCTGTGTTTTTTTTTATGTAACTTGACCTAAGCTCAAGTCATTTTGTTCTATGTAATCCATTTCAGTTTCTAATGAAAAGTTAGTATTTCATGCTGGTAATTCAAGATTGCATGAAGTTTTAATTTATGTTGGGTATTCAAGCATATTACACGTTGCAAAATATACACTCTTTTGGTTCTGATGATAAAAAACAATACGCCCAGTATGGTATATTCATATTAATATATCTGATCATGTTGTGTGCAAAGCAGAGCTCAATAATTCATAATTTACTTTTTTATTGAGGGATTAATAACTTCAAGTTTGTTTATATATTATTACCAACGAAAAATACTTAAGTTTTGATTTTAGAAGTTCCCATGAACTACTTAATAACTTTTAGTTTGTATAGAACTAATCTTAATAAAAGAGAGTTTTTTGCAAAAGATTTGGTAACTTATATTTTGTTTAAATATCATAATCAATATTTAGATTATTATTAGTTATTTAGAACGTAACTTAAGTCTCCCACTTTCAGAATATAACGAGTTAAAAAAAAAGGAAGCAAGACATCACCCTTAATTTTATTTTTTTGGCTACTCATCACACTTAATTTATCACAAGGTAGTTGTTTACATTTATTTGTGAGGATGCAAAGAGCACTTAATGGTTTTTTGCAGTGTTTTCGAGTGCATGGGATATATACAATCACGTTAATGACAGTTAGACATCACATGAGACAAATTTTTGCATGCTTATAATAATTGATAAGTTGTCATGTTTTTGTATTGGTGGATTTCAAGTTTGATCATTTATTGCTACTCTTAGTAAACCTAAAAGGCCACAACAACAATATTAAATGGCATGTGGCCCAACATTATATCATACTACATGTGAATGCCAATGTATTTACATATCTCAATTGTTTTGGAAATACATATGGACAAATTTCAAATACACTCATTAATTCATAAGGTTTCTCAATAATTCATTTACCTTCAGTGCCCAATGGACTTTTTGGCAGTTAATACACGCGTGAAGACCATTCATGAATAAAAACATGTGCCTCTATGCCTAATTGGCTTGTTTGAATGTGAGATACAAACAAGTACCATCAGACATAAATGCTTGGTAGCACATAAACCATTACAATGCATGTATTTAAGCAGGACTTAGTATTTTATGAACTACTAGTTCTCTTATCATTTTACATAAGTGCATTCCCACTTTCAAAATAACAATTGCAAACATTTACAACCCCATCTCTGTTGTGTCTAGTGGAAGGAAGGATTTGAAGTTGATTGTGCGTGTGGCTCATATTTGGTTAATTCGTGATAAGGATAACCCAGATGAGATCATCTTTATGAATATGTTGCTGGTGGATGAGAAGGTATGTTCGTTAAAATTTATCATGCGATTTGTCTTACTAATATATCATGCGATTGGTAAAGGAACTATACACATCACTGTGGGATATTATTATACTATTGAAATCTGTTTAAAATCAAACATAGTTGTTATATATGATATTTCACTCCAATCATATAAATATTGTACATAGTTGTTATACACATATGAAGCTAGACACATAGGACAATTGAAAGTTGAATGCAACTGGTGGTAAATAGTATCAATCATACAATGTAGGGAATAAGATAAAAGATTAACAACATATGATTCATAAAATATTCTGCTCTGCTGAAATAGATTTAGTGGCACATCATATATCAACTGGAAAATGATTTATCAAATATTTTTTCGAAGTGTAATTAGATCATTTATAACTAACTATATTTATTTGCATTGCAGATTTAGTCTTAACAGATGATCAATTAAAGGTGTATGCATTAGCAGATATTGAGGTTCTGTTACAAAGTTGTGGAAAAAGTCTGAAGGACTATTCTCTAATGTAGTGTGCAGATCGCGAGTTAGTTCATGATGTACAACATGTGACAGAAAGGCTTTAGAGGTTGAACACGAGAGATTGATGTCAACTATGACATCAGAGCAACGTCATGTGTACGACACAATAATGACAAGGGTGAGTCAAAACAACTCGGGCGTCTTTTTCCTCTACGGGTACGGTGAATCTGGAAAAACATTTATATGGAGGGCTATGGCAGCTATGGCAGCTGCGTTGAGATCCCAAGGCGAGATCGTTTTAATAGTTGCATCCAGCGGCATAGCTGCATTGCTCATGCTTGGGGGCAGAACTGCACAATCAAGGTTTGCAATTCCGCTACTTAGTCATGAAGCTTTAACATGTATTGTGGAGCCTAATACACCTTTAGCATTTTTAATAGTCAAAGCTAAATTAATTATATAGAACAAAGTCCCAATGATGCACCGACATTGCTTTGAAGCAGTTGATCGAGCATTCCGAAATGTCATGAAAGAAGTTGACAAGAAAAATAAAAACATTCTGTTTGGGGGAAAAGTAGTTGTTTTTGGAGTAGATTTTCGGCAAATCCTTCCTGTTATACCAAAAGGCACCAGACAAGAAATTGTAAATGTCAGTCTTAATTCTTCATATATATGGAATTATTGTGAAGTGCTCACACTGACAAAAAAATATGAGACTTTAAGCGGTTCATCGTCAGCTGATATCGAAGAAAGAAGATTGTTCTCGGATTGGGTTTTGGCAATTGGCGATGGAAAAATTGGACAACAAAATGACATGGATATATCAGTTCACATTCCTCCTGAACTACTTATACAAAGTTCAGGCGATCATGTTGCATCTATTATGGATATCACTTATCCAAATCTTTTAGAGAGTATGCATGATATATCTTACTTTCAAAATAGAGTCATACTTGCTCCAAAAAAACTCAATAGTTGATCAAATAAACGATTACATGTTGGACTTGATACCTAGTGAAGAGAAAACATATATAAGCTACGATACTCCGTTGACACATAACCCGAATGGTGATGCAATTGGTGATGTGCACACTCCTGAATTTCTCAATACAATCAATGCTTATGGGCTATCACAAGATAAAATTAAAGGTTGGAGTGTCAGTGATGTTCTTGAGGAATATTGATGTGAAGTTAGGATTATGCAACAGTACAAGACTAATCATAACCAGAATGGGTAAATTTGTGTTAGAAGGAAAGGTGATATCTGAGAGTAATATTGGTGAGAAAGTTTTCATATCCAGGTTGGATTTTTCACCGTCTGGCGTTAAAATACCTTTCAAGTTTAAACGTAGACAATTGCCTTTGGCTGTCTCATTTGCAATGACTATTAATAAGAGTCAGGAGCAATCACTTAAAAATGTTGGAATTTATCTGCCAAGCCCTGTGTTTTCGCATGGTCAGCTCTACGTTACAATTTCGAGGGTCACATCAAAAGAAGGTTTGAAGATACTAATAGTTGATGAAGATGGCGACAATACCGCTACGACCACATATGTTGTTTATCATGAAGTATTTCGTAATGTATGATGAGTAGATTTCGCTTGCCTAATAATTAAATTATTTAACTATTTAGTTATTCTATGGGATGTACAATTGAAAATGTTCGATTATTATCCTATAACTTTTGTTTGGTATTATATGAATATAATATTGTGATTTCATCGTTTAACTCTTGCTCAGTAAGACCTGTGCGACAACACGAGTCATGGTCTAGTTTAGAAATGAGGAGGTTAATTTGCACTTTTTTTTTAACAAGAGCTTAATTTGCACTTATCTTTGATACTAGACCTACACTCGTGCGACACACGGGTTGGGTCTGATGTAATGCCTAATACTATGTCGCGATTCACTGTTCATAAAAATGTTAATGTCATGATTCACTATTCATGAAAATGTCAATGTTGTTGTTTATATTGAACTTGTAATCGGTGAGAAACATAAACAACAAAAAACATTTAAAATCTAAAAGTCGATACAAATTATTACACATTTCTAAAAAATTCTCTGTAAACCACATTTGATGCAATGGTATCATCTTCACCATCTTCATTGGTTATCAATATCTTCAAACCTTTTCTTTTGGTCACTCTTGAAATTGCAACATGTAATTGACCATATGAGAATATTGGTGTTGGAAGATATACTCTGATATGTTTAACACTCTGTTTGGTTGGAGAGAAATAAGAAGGAGAGAGTTAAAGAAGAGAGAAATAGAAGAAAGACACTCTATTTCTATTGTTCGGTTAGCAGAGAAAAAGAGAACAGAGAAGATTGAGGCGTGGGTCCCACTCAAAATCTCTTTCTTCTCTCAACAGCGAAGAAAGTGGAAGAATCACACTGGTCATTTTTATTTCTTTTTTGCCCTTTTCTTTTCAGTTTTCGCGGCAATCTCTCACGTGCTTCCTCTCCTCCCACCTTTTTTATTCATTTGGGTCATTGTCTTCCCCACTCATCCTCTAAGTTTGTTGATGGAACTGCAACTTCTCTTGATCTATCCTTCCTAGATCTCTACAGTACCACATCAAAATCAGATCTGAAAACAACAAATCATAGGTGTAGATGTATTAAAACTTTTTAATGTGTTTTTCTTTGTTCAATATAGATGAATCTACCAATAAGTGTTGTTGATCTTATATAAAAGGGCATGCAGTACCATGGGTGTAGTGTGTTTGTCAAATTTTTGAAACTTTTATTATGATGTTTTTCTTTGTTAATTTGGTCAAATGATTGAGATTAATCTTTGTAAGTTGGGTTGGAATGCTTAGTTTATTGTCTTACATCATATGTTATCATTTATTTATATAGTGCATTGTTTCGGCTCATTTACAACATATTATAGTTCTTATCTGATATTTATAATTTGGTCATCAAACTGATCACAAAACTGCAAAGAACGTATGCTGCCTATAATCTGGGGTGTTGCTGAAATAAAATATATTGGGTTTAGGCTTTTTATTATTATTATTATTGTTTTAGAAGAAATTAGGAAAAATAATATGAACCATTTAGATTATTTGTTTGATGTTGTTTAGGGTTAAGATTAATTTTTGGATAGTGAACAAATTGAATTTGATAGCTTAGAAAATGAAAGTAGTGAGAGAAAGGTATAATGGAATTAATTGGGTTGACCAAGTTAGCAAAATTTGTGTAACTAATTTAACAGCCTATTAATTATAGATCACATGCTTTAGGACATCCCATTACTCATTTTGGTGTGGTTGATGAGGTTCTTTGTTATTACTTATTACTTGCAATTAATTTGAGGAAATCTCAATTAACAAAAAAAAAGGGAATTAGGAAAGAAAATAAAATTGAAGTGGCATAATTAGGAACTATATAAGTAAATATTAGTACTAAATTGTGTCTAATGGATGGTGAAAAAATATTGTCAAAAAAATATATAATGCTTGGTTAACTTCTCGTCCTTGTGTTAGAATCAACTTTGCAAATTGCCACAGAAAAGTTGTTTTTCTTAACTAAGTTGTCGATAGGGGGTTTCAGGTTCAATTCTCCCGTGCCAATTCAGTTGGCTAGTTTGACTTCTTCAAAAAAAAAATTGTTGATAGGGTCGCACATTTTATTCTCATGGTCATATTTCGCTTGATCGTAAAAGTCGCTTGAAAGGGTTGGATTGTAGTCAAGGCAACAATAGTTGGTCCTATTCCTCATAACTACTATATGTTGGATTTTCCTTGTTGATGTCTTTGTCTTTGATGATGATAAATTTTGGTGGGAATTAACCAAGTACCTATGGTGGCGATGACCCTTCATAACTAGTATCATATGTTGAATGTTCAAATTTATGAATCAATTGGTGTGTTTGGTGAAATTGCATATAATATCTACATAGAAAATTGTTTTTTAAGAGTAAATCTATGTCTTTTCCTTTTTTTTTTGGGTAGATACACGAAATGGTAAAGCCATTATAAACTCACACACGCAAGTGGAGGTACCGGGGTTCGAACCCCGGTCATGGCATCCGGCCTAACAATTTCGGCATTTTGCAGTTGAGCTAGGCCTTGTGGATCTTTTTATTTACTATGTATTGAAACATTTATTCAATTGCTCATTTGTGCTACATGTGGGAAGCCTTTGAGAGTGTTATATTGTTGTGGAGGTAATGTAAAATCTAGATAGTGTTGAAGAAGTAAGCAACGATGAACAAATTGAAATAATAGATGAAGTGGACTTGGATGAAGATGAAATGATTGATGTTGGGATGCCTACTCAAATACTAGTTTTAAATCATGCTAAAAAAGATATGGAAAGGAGGCAACATATTGGTACTGTTGTCTTATTGTGTCATGTTGTCCATGCATTGTATTTGAATCAAATCTTATCAACATGTATGCATAGTCGAGTCACCCATTCTCCACAAAGTGAGCGTAGACGTCGTGAGTTAGTGAGTTATCTAGTGCATACAAATAAGTGTCGGGACATCATACGAATGGGGTCTGAAGCATTCATGCAGCTGTGTCTAAAACTAAAAGTACAGGTATAGTAAAGGATAATATAAAGTCTATTGTAGAAGACAAAGTGGCAAAGTTCTTGCATATTGTAGGACATAATATTAAAAATCATATTGTATCTTTCTTCTTTTATCGTTCGAGAGAGACTGTTAGTCGTCACTTTCACACTGTGTTGCATGTCATACTTGCATTAGGGGAAGAATTTATAGTCCAACCATCAGGTGCCGATGTCCCACCACAAATACTAAACAATAGCAGATTTTATCCATTTTTTAAGGTACCATTATATAGATGACACACACATTCGAGTGAAGGTCCCAAGGGCAAAAGCCCCTCGTTTTCGTGGAAGAAAAGAACATCTGACTCCATTTATTCATTGTGCAAAATTTTGTGCTTGATTATGTGTTTCAGCCCCTAAATCCTCTCGTGCTTGAAAGCGTAAGGCTCAATTTATTCATTTTGGTACCTCATATAAAATAAAATGGTTCTCTAACATCAATTGTGCCTATTATTATGTTGTTGCAATTCACTTTTTATTGTGTTTGTGTACTTCTTCTACAAGATACAATGATAAAAAAAAGTTTTGGTTATTAAAAAAAAATCACTAAATTTTGATTGTTTAAAGAAAATTATCGAGAGCACTAACAAGATCTCACCGAAAATTAAAATAATGAGTTTTTGTAGTATTTTGTAGCAATTCAAGTTTTGGTAATACAAGGTTTAGAGTGTTAAATTGTTTCATTATAACAAGGCTATTTTTCATTCCTATTTTTCTTCTTTCTCATCTTTCTTTTTCCATTCCATTTCTTTGATTATTTGCTTTTCTCCCACTCTTCATCCATTATTTTCCATTTCTACACATCTTCAAATATCTGTTATTAGAGAGTTAGGATTTGAGGATATTTTTTTTTATTTCATTGGTTTGTTTCTCATCCATCTTTCTTTTCAAATTAGAGGCACATTATGATCAATAAAATATCAGTGGGATAATTGAATATATGCATGAATGAGATAATTGATCTCACTGTGCGTTAATATCATATGCCATTGGTAAAATTAAGTCATTTTTGGTAAAAAAAAAACATCTACTAAAATTCTTGTGCATTGAAATTAAAAGACTAATTGAATTGAATGTTAAATTGATTGGAAATGAAATATATATATATATATATATATATATATATATATATATATTTAAAAGAAATTAACCTTTGCCTCAAACTATTAGTTTGTTCATGATTAAGGAAAACATAAACTGATTCATGAAGTTGAGTTGCTTTGAAAATAGTCCTTGCCTCATATGATATCAAGCGTTTTTTCTGAAGTTGTTGATACGTAAAATATAATCTCAAATACATATAGTCATATAATTAATAGAATCACTTAAAAAATCCAGATAAAATTGAAGATTCACGAACATGGTTGTTGTTACCCCACTCCGTTTTGCTACTTTCACATATCTTTCTTTTAATTTTCAAAGATATCATACTCATTTCATATGTCCTACAACCCCACAATCACCATTGTGCCTACATTTCCCACGCCATCGGTCTACCTCATTAAAGATTGTGGGTCGTCAGACAACAATAGGGTAATAGGAAAAGGGAACAAAGAAGGAAACAAGATGTATAACAACACCTGGAACATTTTTTTTTGGGTCTAAAATTTCATTTTTTTTGGGGATAAAAGGTAATACCTGGAACATTACCCCAAATGCGTAACAACACCAACGACATGTACGAATTAATAAAACACCAACCTTTACAATCTAGTTTGACAAAACACAAATACGACTACACAATAAATATCCAACAAATTCTCAAACATAAATAAGGCCACATCATTGCCACGAGGGTTAAGGCTAAAAAAGAACCCTAACAATCTAACGTAGAAACCCAGAAGAACCCTAGAAGCCATGAAAAGTTTAAACCCTAACAGAGAAAGACATTGCAACATCATCCTCGTTCCAAATTTGTCTTTTATTTTCACAAACTCGATAAAATTTTATTCAAACCATATCTAACCTTAACAATTAGGGTTTTCAAAGTGTCCAAAAATGTAGCTCGACCTAATTCGCCGCTCTTCTTCTCCACCTCCCCTGTTTCTCAGATTTTATAAATTGTCGATCCATACTCTATCACCCGCCTCCAAAATCAAGCCATACCGATCCACAATGAAAGACCAACATAAAAAAACTTATAATCACTATTTACAAAGCTTATCAATAGATTCAACGTCAAATCTTCAAACCTCCATACCTTAAAAACACAGTGAAATCTCCTCCATTGAAACAGAGGGTTGAAATGAGAAATAAGGGTGGGGCTAACATCATTATATACTCATCAAAGCCCAACCCAATAAAATAAATATAATAATCATAATCCATTTCAACAACATAACCCGAAAAACACACTAGTTTGTTTTGTGTTTTCAGCTTCACCTTCTCCGATGGATAGATAGATAAACTCACACACATATGCACGCGATCGGAAAATTTCTGAACCTTCGCATCACAACACAATTTCTGAATATTTTACATGCTATAAGGTACACTTTCTTCAATTTCGCAAACCCTAAATTTCTCAATTAATTTCCAAATTTCGTAAATTAGGGTTTAGCAACAATTGCTTACAGAACAGATCGCGGCGGTGGTGGTGGAAGAATGAAAGGGCGATCGAATCGCCCGATGGATCCACCACCGGACGAATGGGTTGATGGTTCATGGACGGTGGACTGTATCTGCGGCGTCAATTTCGACGACGGTGAAGAGATGGTAAAGTGCGACGAATGTGACGTATGGGTTCACACGCGTTGTTCTCGTTACGTTAAAGGTGATGACATGTTCGCTTGTGACAAGTGTAAAGCGAAGAACAATCGTGTCGGAGCGGAGAACAATATTGAGGAAACTGAGGTTGCGCAGTTTCTTGTGGAGCTTCCGACAAAGTCGATTTCTTTGGAGAGAAGGGGTAATGGTAATAGGAGTAATGGAATTGCTTCTTCTAGGGTTGCGTCGTGTTCGCGGAGGCCGTTTAAGCTTTGGACTGATATACCTATGGAAGAGAGGGTTCATGTTCAGGGGATACCTGGTGGGGATCCTGAGTTGTTTGAGGGGAAGACAGTGTCGTCGATTTTTGGGCCGCAGTTGTGGAAATGTACTGGGTATGTTCCTAAGAAGTTTAGTTTTCAGTATAGGGAGTTTCCTTCTTGGTATGAGAATGGGAATGAAAAAGATGACAAGGGTGTGCAAGAGAATGAGGATAATGGGGCTGGGGTGCTTTTGTCGTTGTCGAAAGAGGTTAATAATATGTTGGCGAAGTCGCCTGTTACGGCTTTGGTTGATACGGGATCGAGGCAGGGTAAGAAGGGTTTTAAGGAGAGTGGAACTGGTAAGTTAGGGAAGGATCATATGCCGCGTGTCCATAATGCGGTTAAGAAGGAGAGGAATTTGCTTAGGCCGTTTGTTGTTCACTCGAGTAAGCGTAGGAAGGATGAATTATCGAAAGACCGGAGTGGGAAGAAGAAGCGGGTTAAAACTTCTGATAAAGAGGAGGTGGATATCAAGAAGAGGACTTCTGACAGAGAGGATGTTGATCCCAAGAGAAGAAGTTCTGACAGAGAGGATGTTAATCCCAAGAGGAAGACTTCTGATAGAGAGGATGTAGATCACAAGAGGAGGACTTCACATTCTTCTAAAGCAGGTTATTTGATTTGATTGATTTTTTTTCTTCTCTTTTCTGCGGTTTTACTATACATTTTGTCGTTCTTAATTTGGAGAATTGCTGAAATGTTAGTCATGTCCTAGACTATAGATATAACTTATAGGAGAAGAAATATTAAAACAATCATGCAATAATTATCGGGTTTTATTTTTTCAACAGATGTTCGTATAAGTTGAAATTAGGTTTTGAGTTTTAATTTTTTCAAAAACTCTCATCTAATTAATCCATGAAGATTTATAAACTCACAAGAACTTTTTTCAGTTAGTAATCGCTTTTTAATTGAGAAGCTGGTAGAAGTTAGAAGCAAATCGAAACTAGTCGTAGAACACTATCCCACTAAGTTAATGTAACCACAATTACAAAATGTGATTTAGTCAATATGTTGATTGCTAGGTTGTATGTGTAAAGTAATTATCTTTTTTTTAGTCGTTGATTTTTGCCTTGAAATCCATATCCCTGTCGAGATCTCTGTCTTTGTGATTTGCTCCTATTACAATTATTACTAGTTACTATGGTCTATGGACAAGTTATCTAATCTCGTTTCATTGTGCCTGTGGGCGAACGTCGTCAACAATTGGCAGTATTCCACGTCTTGCAACTTGATGCATGCTTGTTGACTTTCTCTTTTTCCTCTCATTTTGATTACTAGCATTTACACCCACCTGTGATGCAAAACAATTGGCATTTTATGGAGACAGAGGTCCGAAGGTTTTCAAGGATGACATTCGGAGCATAAAGAACAAAAACTTAAAAGACACAGTGGTTCAAGATCATATTTCTAATGATTCTTTTGCTGTGGGTACCACCATGGAGGTATCAAATAACAACTTGACAACTACCGAAGAGTCTTCAGAAGCGTTATATCCCAAGAAAACAAGGCGTAGTCATTCTGCTGGAGATGTATTAGCAGAAGAGAAGACTGGCAATAAAGTTCTTGAGATGTCGTCTAAGACTGATGATGCCGTTACATCAGTTCTAAAGCATACTTATCTTGAAAATGCCTCAGCTAAAAAGAAGGTATGTATTACTGACATTTCTGCAATCAAACTAACTTGTCAAAATTTGGATTATTAAAATTCTATTTTATGTCTGCATGTGTCAATTAGTAATATGCTGCCTGTACTTATTGCCTGCCCTACTATGCATTTAATAACGTAAAGCATCAATATTGGCTGCGTGAGTTTTCTTGTATTATTGCAAATGTCTGATCACTTCTATCTCAAGTGATAATTGACTATGAAGGAAATTGCTATCTAGAGCTAAGAGCCTAAGACTGTGCATGATAAAGTGTGCTCAGTATCTGATTATAAATTGATAATCAACTAAAGGGCCACAGCTTTTAATATACTGAGACTTATGGTTAGGTCTGTGCTTGATGCAGCATGCATTTCATAATTTTCCTCTTATACCCCAACACCCTTTTCTTCAACTATAATTTAAAGAAGGTTGTGGAATTTTTAGATGGTTTAAGAGAGGGCTCGCAGGGCTTTAATCGTGGCTAGGATTTTAAGTAATTTGAGCAGATTGCACAAATGAATGGTGTGCTTGTATCTATCTATAATAACAGTCGATAACAAATTCTAGTTTTTAAAATACGTCAATCCATACTCTTTTTTGGTGTTAGAGATTAGTCTAGACTTAAATCGCGGAGAAAACATGTGGAAGAGTTTGGTAAATGAATTGGAAAATAAATCTTAAGAAATCTTCTTTGTTTATCAGATACTATGCTAGAATGGCAAGCCTTTACTTTCTTCCATCCATCCATCTTTTTTGAAACTTGGTGCTCACAGTCATGCCTAAATATGCGATACTTTAAATTTCAGCTTGGGAGCTTTCAGGTTTTTTGCTAGGGTTTTTGCATATTTTCTTGCTAGGTTTATCATGCATAGCTTTACGGATGTTTTGTCTTGTCTTTTATGCCTTTAGACTTCGTCTCACACTATATTGTGATGACATTTCTTGCTTCTACAAACAAGGGCGGAGATTGCTTGGAAGCTAATAATGTGGATGAAACTTTAGTAGTAAGAAGCCCTATGAGTCCTCAGACAGAAGATCCTCGTGGTTCTGCACCAGAACATATGGAAAAGCAAGTTTCTCAAGATATTGACTGTAACCAGCATCCAAGCTCTGGACAATGCAAAGTTAAGGGTAAGAGAGAAGATGACAAAGACAAGTTTAAGCACTCAAAGTTTCATTTTTCGTCTATCAGCGATCTTAAAAACAATGGAAAGTCATCTGATCCCACATCTGATATTGGTAAAGTGAATGATGCTGCAGTTCTCAGCTTACCTTTATGTGAAAATAAGGTGGGTGATGTTGGCATATCATCAGAAGTAGTCCCTGATAGTCATACCAATGAACTACATGGTAAAGAAGTCGAGGGATCTGAAGGTTCCTTTGAAACACCAAAGGGATTCTCAGAAACAAAAGATGGTATGGACTCTGCTAAGAATCCATCAAAATCTGAAGCACTTGAATGTCAAAGTAAAATGCTAGCTTCTGTCCGAAAGACGTCTCCAACTTCATCAATCATGAACTGCAAATCACCAAGCCAGGACTTCAAATCCGAAGATACTGAAACTGCTAATCCTTTTACAAAGCATGGAGCTAAAGCTGACCACAACATTCACATAAAGAATGGAAGTTGTACGAATGATGGTGCAAGGGATGAAATTCCAAGGAAGTATGTAAGAGAGCGTCCAAGATCCTCTTCAAAATGCTCTTCACATTCAAGCCAGAGTACGCAAAATTCTGTTCCAAAGCAAGCAATTCCAGATGTGAGAGATTCTGTTCATTGTTCATTATCTAAACCATCCCTGGGTCACCAGACTCCAAGTGTCGTCGCTTCTAGTGAGACTAATGCATCAATGCATCATCAAAAAGGATTGCAAGCGCAGAATAAAACTTCATCTTTAGTGCCACAGAAAGCAGAAAGGCTTAATCAAACAAATATCCATTCTTCCTCTAAGTTGAACCAGAGCCACACACCATCATTGAATCCTTCTCCAACATTAAATTCTTCAATGCTGAGTGATGAAGAGGTATGGACTGGACTTCTAGTTTTCTTATTAAGTTCGAAAAATGTCTCACCTATAGAATGTCGTTTTTTTTTTCTCTTTTAATTCATTTTTGTGTTTTATTTATTGGCAGCTAGCTTTGCTATTGCATCAAGAACTGAATAGTTCACCCCGTGTACCACGGGTACCCCGTGCACGCCAAACAGGTAGCTTGCCACAAACAGGTACCAGTGCTACAAACATGCTAATGAAGCGAGCATCGGTTGGAGGAAAGGATAACTATTTGGTAGGAATTTGTTCCATCAACTAAAAATGATATACATGGTTTCATATATGAATTCAATTTCTAGAGTTTTTGCGAGTTTTCACGATAATGATGGTCAATATATCTCCATAATAGTGGTGACTTATTATATGGTCATATGTACAGGTATCTAAAAGAAAATACAAGGATGCAACTAGAGACGGGTTTTGCAGTTCTCGTGAACCAGAAGATGAAGCTAAACGGATAGAGAAGGAGAAGGGTCAATCATCATCTGATCAGAGAAAACAAGACACAGCGTATGTGGAAGATGCTTCTGTAAAGGAAGAAGGAGGCCATGCATGTGTGACAGCTGCAAACTCTATTACAAACAACATTGTTTCCACAACCCCTGCCATTGCAAACAGCGGTTCACCTTCCCCCCGTGAGGATCGAAATTTGTCATCAACGAGGAACTCACCGAGGAATATATCTGATGATGATACAGCAACTGCTGGAAGGCCAGTTCATCACACCTTACCTGGTAGCTTCCTTTCAGGGATACATTGACTTCTCTTTTTGTGTTTGTTTATATTTTTATTTTTAAATCATTCTATATTCCCATGTTATAAGTATAGGATTCATTATTGTTTGTTAATAAAACATTGACTTAAAAAAATATTTATTTAGTCTCATGGCTTTTAAAACTCATGCATGAACCTTAAGCTTTGGGTTCAGTTTCAATACCTTGAGTGCTACATGAATTTTTTTATTAAAAAATTACTTTTCTATATGTGCATCTAGGTTTGGGCATGGTTTGCTCTTGTAATTGTAGGTAGCCAAACACCGAAATCTGAGTGTTCTTGTAAATTTTCTCTTATAAAATAAAAAGAAAAATAACTGGTGCTTATGTATTGGGGAATTTGTGGATAGTTTCTTACTATATACACGTATTCGAGTGCAGGCTTAATCAATGAGATAATGAGCAAGGGCAGGCGCATGACATACGAAGAACTCTGTAGTGCTGTGCTACCGGTATGGTTCTTTATCAATGTTGTTTTTGAGGTTCCTATTTTTTTTTTATTGCCACAGGTTTAAATAGGTTGCCATGAACATGTTCATTCCTTTTAAATTGTCACAGCACTGGCCCAACTTAAGGAAACATAACGGAGAGCGATATGCGTATGCAAGTCCCTCCCAAGCTGTTCTTGATTGTTTGAGGAACCGACATGAATGGGCAAGGTTGGTTGATCGCGGTCCAAAGGTACGTAGGTGTAATCTGATAATCCTGCTAGAGCTGTCTATTGTTTACTGAATCATAATTAAGATTTCATTTTCAAAAACCTACCAACTCAAGGAAGATTGGATTATTGTTTGTGACTAACCAAATTATCCCAACAAGTAAGAAAAATAGAATACATGCTTCTCCCTTATAGAATAGACGGGAAGTAAAGCGCAGGGAGATTATCTAGATCCCTACAAAAATAGGAAGTTACCTATATCTTGTCAATATTTACAAATATTATTGAGTTGTGGAATCAGTTTCTAGTAAATGCAAGTAAGACAACCTCTAATAGATCCATTATGGATCCAACCCTTTCCTATCTTTGTTGTCCTATTATCTATGAGTTGGAATTTGAACTTCCTTTTACTCTTTTAAGATCATTGGACTCAGTACCTTACAGTCTAGGTGAACCTTGTTAACCTACAATTCTTCAAGACCCATAGACAGACCAGGTCTAGGTTCGGTGAAATAATTACTGTTATCTGCAAGAAAATATGTGGGTTTCTAAATTGTGGGGGAACCCCAGAAGTCCAATACAGAGGAATAGATGATGTTTGTGGGTTACTGGTAGTGAATATCATTATACATAGTAACAATATTCTCTAGTGTAATTCCATTCATTTGTAATATGATTTAGTAGAAGCGCTCTTTCTTTTATTCATTTGGTCATTCCTTTGCAGTGTGGCCAGCCTTTTTTTTGTTGTCTACTGGTACATTGGTACTCTATTTACTAATTCCATTCATTTGTAATATGATTTAGTAGAAGCTCTTTCTTTTATTCATTTGGTCATTCCTTTGCAGTGTGGCCAGCCTTTTTATTGTTGTCTACTCTGTTACATTGCTACTCAATTTACTGTCTTGAATGGTTTCAATCTGAACATGAATCACATTATTTCAGACAAATACTAGGAAAAGGCGTAGTAAGCTGGATGCTGAAGAATCTGAAGATAATGGACATGACAAAGGTAAAACTGCAAAAGAGACCGATGGGAAGAACTTTGAGTTGCAAAAAGAAGAGTTCCCTAAAGGCAAGCGTAAAGCTCGAAAACGCAGGCGGCTAGCTCTTCAGGGAAGAGCAGTAAAGGATGTCAGGAGGAGACAAAAAGGCGACTCACTAACCGGTGAGGACGTCGGTCCATTCTCCAATACTAGTGAAGGGAGCTTGTTTAGTGAGGATGAAGTTCAAGTTGACAGAATAGGTCCAGCAGGAAGTACATCAGATGATGAGGCGGGGAGTGCTTAGTTTCTTCAGGTGGCTAAATATCTAATTGGGTTTATTCTTGCAGTAATTTGCACTTCTTGGCTTTAAATCGAACAAAGTATTTTCTGTCTGAGTCTGTCAAGTGGGGAGATGCACTGCGGTACTAATGATGTAGCATTGTATTAGTAGTGTACATAGTTTCGATAGTATATAGTGTATCCTTTTCAAGCATGAGACAACCGTGTAGATTTTGTAGAATCTGTAACTTGTAAGTTATTCAAAGATTCAGTTAGGGATAAAAAAAGAATGTACAATTGGCTTTGATTACTAATGTAGAATCATAAACATTTCTAAACAATTGTGGTAGCTGTGCGAAGGACATGTCACTGATCGGTTGCTGTTAAGATTTGATAGATAAGTCACATGAACTACAACAGAGGTTCATTATAATTAGTAATTAAGAAAGTAGATAAGAATCAAACCGTTCATGTGTAATCATAATACCAGACAGAGAAAAGAAACTAGTGAATTGGAAGCTGACAACATAACAAGTGAAATAGTGGCATCCATCATCATGATGATAATGTACGGTGGAGATCTGAACCAATACTGTCTATGAATTATCAAGTTCAACTGATGCTTGCTATTTTTTATAGAAAATAATCCGTCTTGGGGAAATTTTAAAAGCTTAAGATTTCATCACACTGTTGGGCAAATGAAAAAATTCAACTTACTTAGAAATGCTTTGACAAAAATATCATGAATATGACTGAAAATATGCCATAATATTACTGTTTTTTGTGAAGATAAGTTTCAGTGATAAATGACACCGCTATTACTATTTTATGCAAGAGAAAATTTGTCGGTGTTTCTATTCACCTACCTCACCTGATTCTCCATATTAAAATCTCACCTTTCTCTTCGCTATTCAAATTCATCACATCCTCTTAGTTGAACCAAACACAGATATTTAAATTTTAAACCTACTTAATGTCATCTTATCATATTTATTTATGTTTTTAAATGAACTAAGTGATAAAAAGTCAGAGATTAAATTTTAAACCATTATTATTCATTTTCCATTCTAAAGAAAAGTGATTTCCTTTTCGATGTTGTTTGCCGCGGAAAATGAAATCTCAGGTCTAGTTTCGAGGTATAAGTTTGGACTTTTTTTTTTTGAAATAATAAGTTTGGACATATATACATGTCTTTTATTTAATCTTATAATTTTTTTTTTACAAATAGTTTTGATAATAATCAAATTTTAAATATACCACCATTCCCTTGACTCACTCACTCATTTGGTTTTTCTCTTCATTAGTATAATGATATAGTATTAAAAAAGAATAGTATCATGCTCTTAAATTTTGAAAATATTTTTTTAAGTAAACCATCAAATTGGTCCTTATTTTTAAATTAATCCTTGACTCTATTAATATTTCAAATTAATCCCTATCATTGTCAAAAGTTTTTCAATTAGATCTTTGTTATTGCCAAAAGTTTCACATTATAGAGACAGAGATCAATTTAGTGGTTTACTCAATATTTTTTATTTTGTTTTGCTACTAGCCGATGACCAATAAATAAATACTAAAATTGGATTCTCTTATTTCCCTCATTCTCCTTTTTTCATCAAGTTGTATGTATTTTTTTCTTCTGAATTTTAGAGAGACAATTAAAAGAGAGAAAAATAAAATAAAAAAGTAAGATAGAGAGAGAAAAGAGAAAGAGAGAGATAGACGCAAATTGAAAGAGGGAGAAGGAGATGAACAAGAGAATCCAATTTGCTGTAAGAAATAAATGAAAGTATAATTTAAATAGTGCAATGACTGCACTTTGGTATTTTATTTAATTTTGTGAACCGAAGTATGAATATGTGCTTTTTTTTTGCTTAATTTTTTGTAAGCAAATAATATGTGATTTATGAGAAAAGTTACAAACAAGACTTGAGTTGACATAGACAAAAGTTAACACACAAATTTGTTCAAGAACTGCTCTAGACACAAAACATCTCCAGCTTAATTCTCTAATTGTCGTTGGTAGAGTTCCAAATCTCCTCTAATTCTCTAGCAAAATCTTTCTGTCTTCCAACAACAATGGTTATGTGATCTTTATCATCAATAACTCTAAGTTGTGCTCGAGGAATTCTCTTTTGTACCTCATAGCTACACTCAAGAGGAATAACATCATCATTTTTACCATGAATTATAGTAACTTTACAATTTGGATTTTCTTTTACTGTTTCCAAATATGATCCAATTTTCGAAGCTGTTCCACATATTATGTTATGTAGTGTATGCCACGCTGCATTATGGGTGTGACTAAAGAATCCTTCAAGCAAGAAAGTCCTGACCCTATTGAAAGAAAATATTTAATACGAAACTTTGGATTAGATAAAAAGTCTCTATCATCATCACTTAACACAACACTTGAAATGAATTTCATTTATGGCCAACAATACAAGAATAAATTAAAGGGTGAAAAATGAATGCAACTTTAAAATTATCTGACTCCATCCACTATCCTCAGTTGCTGACACATTTGACTTAAGCTGGGAGGGTGCAAGTATTAAATTATGTCAGCAACTCAGCGTTGTACCTCTAAACAAATATGGCTTAGTCAAACAATAATAAAGAAAAACAGTACAAAAACCATGTGGACCACCACAATAGTTTGTACCGTTAAACTTGATTTTACAAATTTAATTTTTTTTACTCATTTAGTAAAGACAATATTTAACATGTTAGTTCACCTAACTATACTAGAGTACTACTACTTTTAACTATTTCAATTAATATAACAGATATTACTTGAATGACAATTATGTATAACAAGACAACGTGAGTACAAAGAGTACTCTAAAATATATTTATAATAATAAGGTATACACATATTTTTATTACATAAGGTAAATGATCATATAAATAGAAATATGAAAATATGTGGTCTATGATTTTGATCATATGAGAAATAAAACGATGTCATGCGGTGGTGCCTACTTTCTTAAAAAGAATTGAGAAAGACGTGACTTTGTGAGTTGTGACTCGAGAATTAAAATTTGACAGCATTCAAATTTTTTTTTTATACTCATATGAAAATGACTGGCTCAAAACAACTCAACCAAATCCAACTGTGATTTATGGTGGCATCTAGCACCACTGATTTTTGGGAGAAATAGATTATATTTTGTGATCACATGCGTTTGGATCTACGTATTAAGAAAGTATTTTTTTTGCCAAAAATAGAAAGTATAAAAATATATTTAAAAGTAAATGTTAATATTTGAAAGAATATGGGAATACAATTTTATACAAGTAGACAAATAATCATTACATATAAGAAAACACTTAAAAGGTCTTTCAAAAAAAAGAAAACACTTAAAATGTGTTTCAAATGTTGATTTCTTTTTAATTTTTTTTTGACAAAAAATGTTTATTTCTTTTTATGTTAAGTGAGTCATATGACTCATATGTAGTGTGGCAAATAATACTAGTAGTATATATTTTTTGAGAGGTAGTACTAGTAGTATTTTTTCCCCAATACATCTTAAGAATAAATTGTACTAGTACAGTTTTTTCATGTTCTACGATGGAATTCAGATTGCATTTATTCTTATACCAAAGAAAACTGCATTTGTTCGTACCTAATAACAATTCTGAACCAATAAATATATAGCTAAAAAAAGTACATGTACTTATTCTTTCAAATGTTTATTTTTATGATAAATGTATGTCTGAGAAAATAAAAAAATGTAAATTTTTCTAAATTGATTTGATGTTTTTCTTCTTCTTTCAGAATGTGTACGAGTTAACATTGTTATGAAGTTTTATCATGTTACAAAATTAATATACGAGTCTTAAAAAAATTAGGTACGAGTTAATACTCAAATAATTGTTTAGATAGATTAAGTCACCCGTTTATTGTACCAAATATAAGAAAAACGTAAAAAACCAGTTATTTGTAGGGTCTTGATAAAATACCAAGAAAAAAATTTGTTAGTCAAAAGAGGGACACCTAAACAGGGAAGAGTGAGGAATCAAATAATTACGTTTGCTTGCTTGCTTGAGAAGTTGCAAAAATAAAAAAAAAACACACACACACATATATACATACAGGGAACTTCTACGGTACACTCACAAAGTGAGGTGTACCGGTACTCTTTCTTCCTAATTTTATAAATAATGATCATTTTTTATGTAATAAATAGCTATTTGTCAATATTTATATTTTATAGAACATCATTTCATAAGAAAAAACATCATTTCATTGTTTATAAGAATCATAGTAATTTTTTACTAAAAAATAATCAATATTCTCAATTATGAGTGATAAAAATTCAAAAAAAAATTAATTTTATTTCGTTGACACTTTTGATAAATAAGATTTAGTTATTATAATTATAAATGATAAAAAATAATATTTTTCTTTAAAAAATAACTCATTTAACTATTAATTTAAATAGTGAATGTACCGGTACACTCAAATATATTGGGTGTACCATAGAATTTGCTATATATATATATATATAGTGAATGTTTGATATTGCGATGAGTCGATATCATAGTTTGTTTACTATGATGTTGATAAATACACACCGTCATACAAACATGCATATAGAGAAACAAAACAAAAGCGAGGTGCGTGAGTTTACCTGTTTCGAGTAATGAGTTTGGTGAGAAATATCCACAAACGATGGTTCTTGCAAATGAGGAAACAAATCATCCTAGTTATGTGCTCATACCAACACACCAACGACGATCCAAACGCCATTGGTGGCCACACGCGGCGCGGCGCAATTTGCCTCATCACATACTGTGTTGCCTGTGCTTCACCCTTAGGTACGGGATAGTAAGGCTACAATACAAATATAATAGAAATTAACATAAGATCAAAGATTGAACATTGCATAATATATATAGTGACCGAGGGAAGTTAATTATTTGACTTACAGGAGCAAGCAAGGTAATAGACTTGACATATTGAGGGTATTTAGCAGCAAGTGCTAGAGCTAAAATTGATCCCAAGGAATGGGCCACAATGTGGAAAGACTTAACTTTGTGGGCCTCCAAAACAGATTTCTCTATCATATCTAAGTGTTCTCTTAATGTGTACAAAGATTCACTTGGCTTAGGACTCTTCCCAAAACCTAGCAAATCAACTGCAAATAACCGATAACTTGATTTTGCCACACTTGAAAAATTTGGGAACAATGTTTCTGTCCAAAATAGTGATGATGAAATGAATCCATGAATAAACAACACATCTTCTTTAACTTCACCTGTTCATCATAATGTATAAGTCATTTTTCCACATTAACTAACAAGAGTTTGGTCACATTTTTACTTTACATTTTATGGAAATACTCCTTAATTAATGTAAATAAGTTTTACACGGACATCTAACTAGAAATTTTTATTTTTCTGTCATACATCAATTTTAGAATGCTGCAAAAATAAGGTGACGTGGCTAAATAATATATTTTCATTAAATGTCATCAAAAGATATAATTTATGTTAATGTTATATATCATTTAAATCCTTTTTTGATAAAAAAAATATAAAAAGAAACAAGAGTTTGTTGGGTCATGAAGGAAGTTTGTGAGATCATACTTTGAGCAATTATACAAGTGTGATCAGACATTACATCTTCACACAAAATCTTAGACATTGAAAATATAAATCTTTTCATTTGTATATTGTTCAACATCTACTTTAAAAGAAAAACAAGATTCTAATCAAGATATCAAAAAAAGTTTCATCACCGTATTCTAAATCGCGAACTAATTTTTTTTTGTGTGTTTGCGACTACAAACAAAGTGTTTAAAACATCGAAACCAGAGTAGTCGCATTTGATTGTGATTCTCCGCAATATCAAGATTTAGATGAAACATATGTAGTGAAATGTAAAATTTTACCTGAGGTGGGGTATTGAGATTTAACATAGAGAATGGATTTATTAGAAGGATCATTCCAAGAAATACATTCTTTGCAATCACAATCTGACCATCTATGTTGAACATCTTGTTTTCCAATTTTACCTTGAAGCATTTCCACAATAGTTGTATTCACTGTAAAACTAGAAGAACAGCGTCTCTTAGATTGATGAAGAACAGGATCTTCCAACTTAAACCTTTTTAACTCATTCATAGTTAACCTCGAAACCTCAGACACCAAACTAGGACGAGAATAAAGTGTGTCGGAAATATCTTCCAAATGTAACTTTGTTGAACTAAGTGAAACTATTTTGGATTCACCTCCTTGTTCCGAAACCAAGATTTTTCCACTACATGTTATTGCTTCTTTTGCTGCTGAAGATGAACAATAACATGGTCTCCATTCAGATTCAACTAACATATCAACCGATTTGAAGAGAAAACATAGAAGAAAATCAACTAGGTCAAGAAAACAAAAGACTATGAAACTTATAGCTTCATTCACAAATCTTCCACTCATTGTTAAAACGGATCTACTTTTTCCCATTACACTACTCATTTCTTGTATATTTTCTTTGCTTTTGCATGCAAAGAAAATCATACAAGCAATAATGATGATGATAATGATAGTGTAAAAATGTTAAATAAATAGGGTTTTGAATATAGAAACCGTCAACAATGTTACTAAAATTTGGAAAAATGTAAAGGAAGAAGAAAATAAGGATGTTTGGAGAAAACTGTGTTTAAAGGTTATAGGAGAAGTGTGTGTAGGAGTAATAGGGGGGGTGATGAAAGCGTGTGGTATTGGCTCTCTTAAATTGAAACTTTAACACAAAAACAGAAAGAAAGAGAGAGAGAACGCAGTTAAATGGAAGTTATTGATTGTTTCATTTAACAGCATTTGTTGGCCAAGAAGAAATGAAAGTAGTTGGTTGTTGAACCTATATCAAAGAGAAATGAAGAAGCTAATATTTCTTTTTCTTTTTTGCCAAAATGCTATATCTTAGGGTAAACAATTCATCACATATATATAACAAAAAAATAGGACACTTTTCCTACTTGTATGAAGCAAGTCACATTCTTGCCCATACGAAATTATCGCCACCATTTTCCATATTACTTCATCCGTCTTACTATACAACTCACCCTACCCCATTAATTAATATGTGTACAATATTTTTGTAGCAAGGAAAAAAGAAACAAAATTATTAAATGAGAATATAATAATGAGTAGTGTTTTTTTATCAAAAAAATACTAATAATGAGTAGTGTCTGTCTCCTGTAAATATCCTTCAGTTAAAGAATTTAATATAATTTATCGGACATTCTTAATAATTTGTTTATGAGTGTCCTACCGTACTTACTTACTCTAAGAACCGGGCTGGTCTAATAATTTTGAATAGTAAGTGAGACATAGAACAAATTTTAATATATGAGACATTTTTTTATGCATATTAAATCTTTTCGCATATAGAAATTTAATAGAAATATTGTTTTGTTGGTAGGTTAAAACAAGAACTTTAGAAGCCTTACGCTTAAGTCGATCCTGAAATTATGATTTAACATTTTAATTAGATGTAAAAGTAATTAGTTACATTAGTTAGTTATTGTTCTTCTCATTGATATTTTTTGTTAAGTGGTTAAAAATGAATGAAAAAAAATACTGAGTTCAAACTTCGACCTTTACACATCACAATGTCCCAAGTCCGTTGAACCATGATTTTCCATTGACATTTTAACTTCTATATTTATAAAGAAAATGAATGGTTAAATATATACTATATAATTCAGTCTTCACAGTCTTATTGATATTTTAACCAGTATAGAGAATCAAATAAGTTTTTAACTTCTTATAAATATATCAAATTTTGTTTAATTAATCAAATTTACCACCCATCAATATGATTTTCATTTTAATTTTTGCTTATTAGTGTCATATATATTTTCTTATCTAATTAAACCTCTTTGTATTTATTGCAATCTGCTTCTGCCACATGAGCTCCATGCCTATAGCAAGGCCCCAATTTACCACCGTTTTCATTTGTTTCTCAATGCCAATATTTTCAAGACTCTGTCCGACTTAGTTGCGGGACTTTAATGTATCAAAGAATAATCATGTCCCACATAATTACATTTTTTGTTTACGTGGAATATACCACTAGTATTGATAAAAAGTCTTACTATATGATAGTAGTACTATTTTAAATGTTTTTAACCCATTCTTTTCGATCTCATTCCAAAAACATTCTTTTTGATTGATATACTTTTCAAAACAAAAGATTATTACACTTTTAAAGTGATATATTTTAAGTACATTTTGATTGATATGTAAATATAGAATTATGTAATATGTTACTAAGATACACATCAAAATTAACACTCTTCAATAAAAATGTCAATCTTTAATGTATATCTCAATGACTTTAATGTATAGAAATAATCTAATAATTAGTTTTGTAACATAGATGTGTGATAAAACTTATGGAGCAATAAAACAATGTTGCCGATGTTACTAATCTGAGTCCTCTTAATTTTCATCGATATAGTATGTATATTCATATAAACTTTGCTAAGACTAAAATGTCCCGATAAGTCTTTTGGAATAGAGAAAAATGGTCATCTACGCGTATGGTTTAGTTGAATAAGTTTGTTACGATTAATATTTTGATAGCAATATTAATATGGCTGCTCTTACCTGAAATTAATACGATAGGAAGCAGCCCCAGAAATATTAAGACCTTTGAAGTCGACAAAATTGATACTATCTATTGTTTGAGCAACTAGATTAATCTAGAAACATTCAAATTAAAGTGAATTGAGCAACTAGAGTCTAGACACATTCAAATTAAAGTGAATTGAGCAACTAGAGTCTAGACACATTCAAATTAAAGTGATTAGTGACAATTTTCACATTAATGGCATACTAGATTGATTTCAAAAATATTAATGAGACTAATATTTGTGATAGGCCTTTTGTATGTACGTAGTCCAATTTTTAGTGCAGTCAGATATTATTTGACCCGTTATTGAATGATCACTTCATTGTTCTTCTGTGTAGTATATATGTTGAATGTATCAATTTCTTTTTTCTTGTTTAAATTTGACCCGATCATTATATTTGCCTTGAATTGAAAACATTAATGAAAGAAGCTTAAATAATGACGAGTATGAACTGAAATTATAAAAAAATGCAGTCTTTTCAATCATATTTTACACACGAAGTCACTTTATTATATCTCAATAATTAATTACATTGTGATATATCCTATATGAAGTTATGGGAAAGGATGATTGAGAGAAGACTATGAAAAGAGACTCGAGTTACCGACAATCAATTTAGTTTTATGTTAGGGAGGTTGATTATAGAAGCGATCTATCTGCTTCGACGTGTGATGGAGAGATATTGAACATATAAAAAAGACATGTATTTAGTTTTCATTCATTTGAAGAATGTGTATGATAGTGTGCCTCAAGAGATTTTGTGGAAAACCCTAGAGAAGAAAGGAGTTAGGATTGCTTATATTAGATCTATCCAAGATATGTATGAGGGGGCTTCGACTAGTGTGAGGATGCAAGACGGGGCTACCGACAATTTTCCAAAAACGATAGGCTTGCACAAGGGTCAACCCTAAGCCCTTACTTTTTATTTAGTTTTAGATGTTCTTACATAACACATCCAAGAGTTAGCACCAATATGTATGCTTTTTGCAGATAACGTATGCAGTCTTTCTTGGAGAGTCGAGAGAGGAATTTAATGGGAGGTTAGAGACTTAGAGACAAGCTTATGACTTCTGACTAAGTAGAAGCAAAACAGAGTATATGAAATGTAATTTCATCAAAAGAAGTAGTTCCACGATGGAGGTGAAAGTGAGAGATCATATCATACCCTATGTTACAAGGTTTAAATATCTTGGGTCCATAGTACAAAATGACGGAGAAATATAAGCATATGTAAATCATTGTATTCGAGTTGGATGGTTGAAATGGAGAAGAGCCTCATATGTTTTATGTGATAAGAATGTATGTACCGCTTAAATCGAAAGGAAAATTATATCGGACAACAGTCAGACCAACAATGTTGTATGGTACGGAGTTTCAGACGATTAAGAACCAACACGAAAATCATGTAAGCGTAACAGAGATGAGGATGCTGTGTTGGATGAGTGGTAACACTAGACGAGATAGAATTAGAAATGACACTTATAGAGAGAGTTGAGGTAGCACCTAAGTTGTAAAGATGGTAGAAACTAGGCTGCAGTGGTTTGTGCATATAGAGAGAAGACCGATAGATGTTGTAGTAAGAAGAGTAAATTAGATGGAGGAGAGTCAGATTAGAAGAGGAAAAAGAAGACCTAGAAAAACTATAAGAGAAACTATTAGAAAAGATTTAGAGGTTAATGAGTTGAACCCAAATATGATTCTTTCAAGAATCATATTAAAAGAATAATGAGATAATAGTCACTTTGGTCCCTGAATGTGTAATGAGTAGTAACAAAAGTCTCTCAATGTATCAAAATTTCAAAACAGTCTCTGATTGTGCATTTCGTTAGTCAAAATAGTCTCTAATGTTAAAATGTTTCATTAATATTGTCATTTTAGACCTTCAATATATTTACATATTGTCATATTAGTCCTTATAAGTACTTACTTATTGTTATTTCATTTCCTATATGAAAAGAGTTATTGGGAGCATGAGATTATTTTAACGTCAACGATTATTTTGACTAACAGAATGTATAATCAATGACTATTTTAGAATTTTGATACATTGAAAGACCATCGTAATTAATCAATACACATTTAGGGACCAAAGTGACTATTATCCATCGGTAATTTAAACTTGTTTAACTTATCCTGGTGTATGACCAAAATGCCTATTCTTTCAAGAATCATTGCATGAATATTGATATTGATATTTTTCCCGCATGGCTGCTATCTCTCCAATCTCCCTTATCAACATCAATTAATGAATAACGTATTTCAAATGAAATTATTAAGATTAAATGCAAATACAAGTAATTCGAGGACATTCATTGTGTTGTCATAAGCTACACTATCACAACTTAATGATGGTAGTAATAATTTGATTTGCGAAAGGGAAAAACACATGTTCGTTTTTATTTTTTTAGGAAAAGAAGAACACATGTTTTTTTTTTTTTTTTAGGAAAAGAAGAACACATGTTGAAAAGCAAATTATGTCCACATGCATATACTAGCGGCAATCGACAAACACATGTTGATTATAAATTTGGTTGGTCTTGATACCTACAAAATCAACTAATTATAGAATACTCCTATATACACATACATACCAGATACATCAACAAAAATTGATGTATTTGATGAAATGATTTTCAATATAAATGAAATACATCAATTTTTATTAACATATTTGTTTGTAAAAAATATATCATTTTTTTCTTTGCATAATCATCGTACAGGGTGCAATGAGTTTTATGACTTCCATAACCAAAGAGGTTATTGTGAGAATCGCAAGGGCAATAACATCAAAAATTTAAATGAAATTCTGAATTTGATTTACAAAGAGAACTTATTCCAAATCCTTAAGAGTAAGATCCATAAGCTTCTTCTTTCTCTCGTTCTTTTCAGTTTTCATGTTTTTCTTCTCAACCATATGACCAATCACATCTACAAAATATGTCACATTGTTTGTGTAAGCATAATGAATGCACAATTATTCGAAAATACGAAAGGGAACAATAGCAAAAAAATTGTTGCGGACACTAAATGTGTATATACTAAATTACTAAGTAAATATCTCAGTTGGTAATGACATTGCATAATTTATACAAAGGTTGAAGTTCGAACTCTGGATACTCTACTTCTCCACATTTAATTGTATGAACTATTGCCACTAGACTACTAGAAGAAAAAATAAAATCTCAAGACGTTAAATGGGAAATATCTTTGAAAGACATAAAATCAAAACAATTTAGTTTGTAATGTGATTAACCTAATTTTTTATAACGTTTGTGGAACCCATTGAATTCAGCTTATCCTTATACTAAATTTTGATTCGTTTAGTGCTACCATCACATGCATTCTCAAAAAGGCTCAACATATGTCCCTTTTTTTTAACGGGGGCTGTCTCAACATATGTCCTTGATGAAATAAATGAATTTGAAATGTAATATTATAGAGTAATTAGTTTGATCTATTCAGTAAATATTTTTCAAATGTTGAGTTCGAGAGATTATATATTTTTTGTTCTTTTTCTTCTTCTTTGATTCTTAACGAAGAGATTATACGATTATTAAACAATGGATACTTAAAATATTATTAATTAAGTGATGTGTACATACGGCTTCAACTAATATTTTATTAAACAATCGTCAAACGGTTTAAATGTCCTAACTCAACTGCCAAATACCAAAATTGTAAGGCTGGACGTCGTGATCCGAATTTAAACTTGGGATCCTACAATTATGTGTGAGTTTAATTTCAATCGTCAAACGTGTTGTTTTTCCAAAAGGTTTTCCTAGCTTTTGTTTTTGTTTGGGCCAGAGTTTACACCTCATGTTCCATAAAAAATAATTAAAATTCGTAAAAACATATTAAACCTAATTATCATTCATTAATTTTGATAACTTGATGTAGTAAAAAAAAATGCACCGATTAAATACTTTTTTTAAGGATTAAATAATGTTTATTAAAAAGATACATAAAAAATCAATTATGAATTAGTCTATGGATTTAGATCTCTTTAATAAGCGGCCACTAATTCGATCTCAATGTCATACGTATAAAAAAATTGGTTAAGAGGAGAGAACACACATTATGCACCTTGTAGGTTCGTAGATGAAGATTGGTTATTGTTAAATGGTGGTGGAAACTTTGTATCAATAATAGGGTAAAAACGAAAAGATATCAAATGGATAAAATGATTCGCATAACAATGATTTTGTGGATAAACGATGTGCCAATGGATACAATTTTAGGACATTCAAAAGGTACTCTTTCACATGGGTGGGCAAAAAAACCGAACCAAAAAACCGAACCATTATTAACAGTTATGGAACAAAATTGAAATAATTTGGTTCGATTCAGTTCATGATTTATAATTTTGGTTCGGACCAGTCGACTCGGTTTTACAAGTTCAAAAATTCGATTTCGTTTGGTTTTTTATATTTTTCTCAACAGTATCAATAATAACAATTCAGTTCGGTTCGAAATAGTTCAGTACGGTTCAAAATGCAAACAACTCAGCTCGGTTCAGCAAAGAATCCAGTTCAGTTCAATTTTCATCCCGAATCGAACCGTGCCCACACCTACTCTCTTGGTCTCAAAATATAAGCAAAATTTAGTCAACAAAATTTAATATATTTATTTCAAAATATGTACCAAATACATCAATTTATGCCGACCAACTTTTTCTTATATTTTGGGACGGTGGAAATACTTTTTTTTTTTATTTTTTTTTACGTATTTAGCAAAACTATTGCTTTTATTAAACCAGTCAATAGATTAAACTTATTAAATTGGTCCATTTTATACAATTTTCTTTTAGGAAAAATAGCTTATATCATTTCATTAAAAATTAAATCAGTAATACATGCTGGAATCTCATTAAAGATACGAAGCTAGAACTGGATGTGGCTGCCTTAGCTAATTCATGGGCAACCGTATTTGCTCGCCTCCTAATAAACTCAACATGAGAGTTTGTTAAATAGAAATTACAAAATTGTTTACTATTACCCATGATGGAACCAAACTCGGTGATATCCCCCCTTCCTTTATAAAAATAATCAGCCACTTTTTTCGAGTCAACCTCAATATCAACATTTGTGAGCTGAAGTTCATGTATCCACTGAATTGCATGGTGTAGCCTCAATGCTTCTCCCACAACAACTGAGCACAATGGTGTACAACACATGATTTTTCAGCAGACATGGTTTCCTGTTGAGTCTGAAATGCACATGCCTATTCCTACCTTATTGTTGGAGTTAGAAAACGAGGCATCAACATTACATTTAAGTCTACCGCTCATTAGTTTCCTCCATATGATATCTATATCTTTGTTGTCTAAGTTCTAGTCATCATGTTGGTGAAGACATGTAGTTGAGGCTGTGTGAACTTGACTTGAAAGATTTTGCTTGCGATTAACGCTCTTCCAACCTTGTAGGAGATGCTTGGCTCTTTCCAGGATTGTGACAGTCGAGTCTGACACTTGTTGCCATAACTTAAAATTTCTAGCTTTTCAGATGCTCCACATTATGGTAACAATAATCTTTATTAGGGTTGATGACAACTTCTGCAATAGATTGAATATGATGTCTGACACATTATAAAAAAGGTTCAGAAATAGATAAATCAAATTCCAAACATTATTTGCACTCCATGCATCTATGGCCGTCTTGCAGCGGAAAAATATGTGGTAGCTATTCTCATGGGGGCTGTTACACGCGACAGAAGCTGATGGACAATTGATGCCTCTGCTTTTGAGCTTTACACACGTAGGACAACATTCTCTACAAACTCTCCAATCCAAATTCCTGACTTTTTGAGGTACTTTCAATTTCCATATATCACTCCAGTATCCAGGTTTCTGCAAATGATCTTTAATTATAATGTCTTCAATGCATATGTGTTGTAGTAACAAAAGTAAGTATTTATGTTATCGTCTCCACAGGAACTGGTGCGATATTCTAAGCCGTTCAACAATCAATATCGTTCTGAGCTAGGGTTGTCGGGTATTTTGTTTCATAAACTATCAACTAAGAATTTATAAACGGGACGAGAGTTAACAGGAAAGTAAATATGTTGGGATTAAACTTCATCAACCTACTCGTACGTATTCTCGGATTTGGGTTGCGGATTCTAACCATCAATTGATATTATCACATATTGCTCAACAACATCATTCGTGTCCAAATGATATCGTGATCTCT
>Ga0228710_1000082_pt1 | contig 75539 bp, 38 predicted proteins | sample MedpolnodulmetaG_FD_177995 | JGI IMG/M metagenome (GOLD analysis project Ga0228710, IMG submission 177995) | Root nodule microbial communities from Medicago polymorpha collected in Santa Monica, California, United States - pink nodules | ecosystem: Host-associated > Plants > Roots > Nodule...
TGAAATTTACTCACAAAAACAAAATTTACAATATATTTACAAAACTGCCACCTTATTTATATTTCACACCTTTTTTTAATAAAATAGGTATAATACACATAATTCTTATGTCAATTTTGCACTAGTGGGCGTTCCGTTTGGAGAGGTTGTTCCTCGTAGGCAAACGTTGGTGAGTTGCACGCCAAAGAAAGGAACACACACGAGGGGGAACATGGAGGTGCCATAGGAGCTGCCAATGAGAGGAATTTTGCACCGGTAGAGATTCATGAATGCATATACAATAAGCCGATTTAACAGAATAGGAACCATCATTTGTTTCCTTCCAAATGCGAGTCTTCTCGTTGTCTATTGTAAAGAGGAATGGAGAGAATTGCAACAACATCAACATGATTAAAAAGAGAATGCACGAGGTTGTGGTTACAGTAGGTTGATCCCGATATCATCAAATGGCTAACTTTTAAGTCCTCATAATATGGGGGAGGAGGAGTGGACGGTTTGAGAGATGGTAAGTTGCACAACCAAGGCATATTCCACACATTAATTTTCGAGCCATCACCAATCTTCCATCTATGCCCCGAAGTAAGTAAATGTTGAGTACTCCAAAGACTTCTCCATGTGTAGCTTGGATTATGCTCGAGAGGGGCATCCAAGAAATCCCTTCGTGGGAAATATTTGGATTTGAGGACACGAGTAAGTAGAGAAGACGAATCAGATAAGAGTTTCCAACTTTGCTTATCGAGCATGGATAAGTTGAAGGCTTCCATATTACGAAAGCCTAGGCCTCCAAATTTTTTGTGAAGAGTTAATTTGTCCCACCTCATCCAATTGATTCCACGAGCACCATTCTTTTTCGAACCCCAATAAAAGGAATTCATTATTTTTTCAATCTCATCACAAAGAGAAGTAGGGAAGAGGAAAGCCCCCATACAATAAGATGGGTTTGCTTGAGCAGTTGATTTAATAAGAACTTCCTTACCGACACGCGAAAGGGATCAAGCACTCCAAGATTGACATTTTTTCCAGATACGGTCCTTAAGGTAAGAGAATATTGCCTTCTTGCTGCGACCTACCATAGAGGGGAGGCCTAGGTATTTACCTGAACCGATAGTATTAGAAACCCCAAGGGAGGAGGAAATGGCTGAAATGACATATGAAGGCGTGTTAGTAATGAAGGCAATATCAGATTTACTGTAATTGATATCTTGCCATGATGCTAATTCACAATGAGAGAGAATTTCCTTCAGATTTTGATCTTCCGAGGTTGTTGCTTTGCAAAATAGGAGGTTGTCATCCGCGAATAAAAGATGGCTAACCGGTGGGGCAGAACGACAAATACGGGTTCCATGTAATTTACCTCTAAGCTCGTAATTTTTTATGATGGACGATAACCCTTCTACACATAAAATGTAGAGGTATGGTGAAAGAGGACATCCTTGACGAAGGCCTCGTTGTGGGTTAATAGGGCCAATGCGATCTCCATTGAAAAAAACATGATATTCAACGGAAGTAATGCACGTCATCATCCAAGAAATCCATTCAGTACAAAACCCCATCTTGGTAAGGATAGCTTCCAGATATGACCAACTGACACTATTGAAGGCTTTTGATATGTCTAGATATGGTGAAGAGTTTCGAACACCGTTAAAGCATTGTCTATGATGGAACGGGAATGAACAAATGCTGCTTGCTCCGGAGAGATCCATTTGTTAATAAGGGGTTGAAGGCGGTTAGCGAGTACCTTAGAGATAACTTTGTGAGTACGTTGCACAAGGATATAGGATGGAGATCTTTCATTTATTTTGGATTGTCCCCCTTAGGTGCAAGAACGATATTTGTAGCATTGAGCTCTGGGGGTAATGAACTCGAGTCAAGCCAAAAGAAGGCCGAGGAGTAGACATCACTATGGATTTCATTCCAAAACCGTTGAAAGAAAGCTGGATTAAGACCATTAGGGCCTGATGATTTATCCGGATGCATGCTAAATATTGCCTCCTTGAATTCTTCTTTAGTGAAAGGATGGGTGAGTAGCTCATTATCTTCGTCTGACACCTTAGAATGCACTGAGGAAATATAGTCCACATTATTAAATAACTAAAATTTGACATTTTTTTTTATAATTATGTGATGCAATTTTTTCATATTACTAATTTTTTTACATTAGAATCATTAAACTACATCTATAAGTCCACCAATGATGTACTTAACAAAGCCTTCACCTCATAATCAATTTATGGCTATCCATTGATTTTTTCTTTTGTCATTTTCTCGCTAGACTTAGAGACAACTTCAACAAAACATTGATTATTAAAACCAGTTGTTTTGAATGAAAAAATTAACACATGTATGTTTTCGTTGTCAGTAGACGAAGTGACAAATACCACTTAAAACTCACACACGTTGTATGTTTGTCTATTTTAGACCTGAGTGAAATTGTCTAACCTAAGAGTATATCAGCATTGTCACTTGAGCTATATCTTACATACATAATACCTATATTGTTTTATATAAGTAAATGTTCTCATTGTTATTTTCCGAAAATATATTAGCTTACAAAGAGGGTGTGATTTTGTATACATGTTTTCGACTACATAATATATTCACCTCTGGGACAAAAACAAACAACAATATTCACCTAGATTGTTTTCATCACAACGACTCACTGCGATGAAAACAACAACAACAAACATCAATGACCCTCAAACAAATTAGAAACACAAAAAACACTCAAAAACGTGAATCCAATCTAAAGGAAGGAACCCAAAAATTGCAGCAACAAATTGAACAAAAAAACTATAACAAGAGCACAACCTAAATCATCCACTAAACAAAACCCAACAAACCAAGCAAATAAAATTCACTAAAGATGGTGCCGTAGGTTAAGGAGATGAAGATGCCTCACTTTAAGCACTTAACGAATTATCAAGCAATATGATTCGACCAATGATGAACCCCCTAGAAGGCAAAGAATAATAATGAACCCACGTGCGAGAAACATCACACCTAGAGACGCCACATCGAATCCAAATGCAAGATACACCACACATAGAAACGTTCACATATCAAAGAACACTGACGTAATCCGTGCTCACACAACAAGAGAGCGCGAACGAACCAGAGACCACATACACATTTAGTAATCTACCAGAGCAAGAAATAATGTCGTCGTCGGTGAGGCACTATCGTAGCATAAGGCGATGTTGAACAATCCCAATTGGAATTTGATGGCGACGCAACATTAAGGCTCAATCACACCACCAGGAAGTCATGGTCACATCAATAACAACTGGTTTGGATTTGATGGAGAGGATGGTAGTGGACGGTGGTGAAGTGTGGTTGAATAAATTAACTTTCAATTCAAACTAAAATAAAATTTTTTATTAAAATTTCATAAGTACGTTAATTTCGTGTACGTGTCACATATATCATACTAGTTATTAGATATCACAAGAGAGTGCGAAGGCTAGAGTTGAATAAGAAAGGACCAAATTTGCGACAGTTATTGACGTCCAAATTAAAATGACCAAAATTATAGTTTTTTAAAATAATTTTATATAGTTTTTATAAACGAAAATTCCTTCCGTTTCAAAATAAATGTCACGAGGATAAAGTTTGCTTAAAAATGAACGTCACTTTTAATTTCCAATGAAATATTAATCTTATGTGTCTAATTGTACCGCTGTATACTTTAATAAAAGTATATTCTACTAAAACATTACTTTTATTTTATTCTCTTTAATCATTGTATTTTTTAATATATGCGTAAAAACCACGATTTTTATTTTGAAACGGAGTTAATAGTTTTTTTTTTGGTTAAGTAGACTAGTGACTATAGCTTACATATTATTAAATACAAAGAAGTAGAATATGTTTGAACTCTATTCCGTGCATATAACATACGATGTTTATACCAAATGAGTTAAAAAGAGCAAATTAAAATTTTAAAATAAATTGATCAAATAGGATGCAATGCCAATGCGCCACTTCAACATGAAATTATAGTACACCTAGAGAGAATTTAGTGTATTTTAAAAGGAAAAGAAAAGTATCAAAGCATCGTGATCTTGTTGTTTCACAAACACAAAACTCTTTCTTACAAAATCTGCAATAGTGTTAGAACCTCCTCATAGATCGATTGAATGGATTCTTCTCACATGACGTCACTTCCCGAAGACATCACCGACGATCAACCACCACAACCCGCTTCCGTTTTCGCTTCTGTTCCTCAACGTCCTCCTACTAAGTAACCACCTTCTTCTTCTTCTTCTTCTTCCACTTCGATCTTCATCTTTTTCACACACGACGTCGTTTTCATTTTTCATTTGTTATATTGTAGGACTTCATCGGAAAAATACGCACCGTTAGATTGGTCTGTGTACTTTGATAAAGAAGATGATGTTGCTATTCCGGAATCAAATGATGTTAGTTAGTTTGCAAAATCAATATTATTACTATTTTTTTTAATTCATTTTGATTAATTTTTTTTTTGCTAACTATTTATTTTACTTATATTCAGGTTTTTCATGTTTACATGGCAGGAACTGAGGGTCCTGTTGTATTTTGTTTACACGGTGGTGGTTATTCTGGGTATGCTAATGCATTTTTAATTAATGGATTTACATAAGTATAAATTGTTAGTGTAAAAGTTTTTTTTACATTGTCAATCAATTATAACCGTGATATCATTAAAACGTAACTATTTTAAAGTAATTCATTTGATCGATTGTGATTTGCTGACCGTGTAAAAAGACAATGCACTTAAATTAAACTCATTTTAAATGATGTGTCCATGGAGCGACAAGGATATCGGAACATTGTCACATATTAAAGCTATCATAATGCAACGAGAAAAATAGCAAAAATCTTTAGAGCTTGCGAGAGCTGTAAACTCTATCGGGGTTTAATATTTAAAGATAAGAATGAAGGCATATACATGATTAAATACAAATTATTAATATTGATTGTCGATAACTAGTAACTAAAATGTAACCGAATAGGTAAATAATTAATCAGAAAACTAACCAAACTACAACCATGAAACTAACTCTACGACAAGATCGCAAGTGTTATTGATGGGTTTCAACCCTAACCAGCTCGATTTATTCCTCACACATGAAAGATCTGTGTTAAACTAGTATTAGCAGCAATTTACGACACCAAATTGCCATTTGATTATTAGTTATTACACTTCGAACTTGTTTTCTGCACCTTAAATGTGCACGCACTGTATAAATATAGATATATTTATGTACGATAAAAAATGCTTTCAACAATTATTGCTAGTTAAATTTGATAAAAGCCTCCACATTATTTCATTACAGGCTTTCATTTGCTGTGTCAACTGGTATAATTAAGGAGAAAGCTAGGGTGGTTGCGATGGACTTGAGAGGTCATGGACAATCAGTGACAGATAATGATTTTGACTTATCTGTTGAGGTACGGAGTAATTAATAACCTAAGTGAACTACATTGTTTGTGAATATGTGTGCCATGTTCAGTTGCTGGTTTTTGTTATACTTCTCATGTGATTGTAACAGTGATCATTTTTTTGTCGTGCAGACCATGTGCAATGATGTATTGGCTGTTATAAAGGAATTATATGGCGATTCTCCTCCAGCAATTATCCTCGTTGGTCACAGGTGATTTAAATTGATAGGATTTTTTTTTTTGAGAGGAATTGATAGGATTTATGTTATTTTATTGTCTCCGGTTTTTCATACAAGAACATGTCCACTTTATCAACTAACTTGAATATTTGTGAAGCATGTCGGTCACTTAAAGTAAAATTGGATTCTTTTCCAGATTAAATGCACTGAAACTATTCTTCTGTCACTTCCTTGATTAGATGATGATATAATATAACTCTTGGTAACCGGGTAAAAATTTGGTGTCTTTATTTGGTGGAACTGAAGGGGGACAAATTTCAGGGTGTTTTAGTTATATATTGTGGTGTAGAGTCCTGTTTAATGACAAGCATCATCTACGCTATATTGGATATTGCATGTTGTTTATATTTTCATGATGTAGCAATTGTTATTTTGCCCATGTGAAGTTCAACGAAGGAAAGGAAATTTAATTTTGTTCTGGTTATTACAAAGATTTTGGGGATGGATGGTTAATCACCAAAACAGAGTTGAGTTGAAATGACAAAAGAAGAGAACTTTTAATGTATTGTCTGATATGAAGAAGCCATTAGCCAAATGCCAAATTATCTTCTTTTCCTCGTTTTTTTACCTGCCTCATCACCACAGCTTCCCTTCATCTGACTAGATTTGTCGTTCTTCAATTGTTACACATTGTTTTTCATAATCAAAATGTATCTGCTGTAAAACTGTAAGACAAAACTGTAGAAATGTTTTGATTTTGTTGTATGTGATTGCTAAACTTGGTTTCAACTCAACATATATTATGTTTAATGAGGCAAGTTTTACATTTGCATTTGCTCTTGCAGATATTCATCTGTCTCTATTCATTTAATTGTGTTTTTAATGGACAACCTTTATTTTTCCCTTTTACTTTCTTTCTTCAATGAATTTTATTCCTATAGAAATATTTGGTGAACCTAGCCTGACTCGATTATCACTTTCTGTTATATAAATGATAATTAATTTTGGTGTATACTATTATCTTACTGATTAAAATTCTATCCATCATCAAAGCATGGGGGGGTCGATTGCTGTGCATATTGCTGCAAGGAAATCATTGTCAACCTTGGCTGGGTTGATTGTTGTGGATGTTGTAGAGGTTGGTTTCTAACTTCCTAATAGTTAAGTTCCTTATTGCTTTTACTACAACTTACTCGTCACGGATGGGCACTAAAATGTTGATTGTCACAAGAATTTCAGGGAACAGCAATGGCTTCACTAATTCATATGCAGCAAATCCTCTCAAATAGGATGCAACATTTTTCAAGCATTGAAAAAGCCGTAAGCTCTGCATCCTTATCTGTTTTCATTTGCATTTTAAGTTATCCGATACATGGTTGACACAACTGTTTTCAATTTGGATTTTATTTATTTTCTTGACATTTTTTTGTCGTTAGTTAGATATTTAAGAAAAAGGCCTTTTTCTATGTCATCCTAATTTTATTATGCACTGCTTGAACATCAGTGCTTGAGTGTTGTTTCATTTGTTTTGGTGAATTTTGAATGGAGTTGAAATTGCTTGTATGCAGATTGAATGGAGTGTGAGGGCTGGCACTTTAAGAAATATTGATTCTGCTCGCGTATCAGTCCCCACCACCATAAAATATGATGATTCGAAGAAATGGTTGGTAGCTCTCTCCTTGCTTTTCATTACACTGGTGGAATAGTCCAAAATATAGTCCTTTTTCCTTTATCCAATCTGGACAAGCTGGTTCCGTAGACTTCGTTTTACGCTTAATTGGCGTTATCTTGATTTGATGCTGCAGTTATGTTTATCGAACAGAGCTGGAAAAGACTGAACAATATTGGAAAGGCTGGTATGTCTTATCTGAGTCTTTTCATGCTTACTACGTTTAAGAATATTAATTTAATTTCTTTTGACATTATTATTATTATTATTATTATTATATCATACGATTAGGATATGTTGAATATTTTGGATTATATTATTTTTTTTTTGAGAGGAAGATTATCTTTTAGGATCGGTTGTCATGTTTCTTTAATTATAACAATAACGAGGATTAATAGTTCAGCAAGTATATTAGAATTTTCCCTAAAAGAAAAAAGTATAATAGAATTTCTACAATGCACAGTTTTGTGATTCTACAGAGAAAGGCTATAGCTATACTATTGAAGTTCTCAACTGAATTTTGATTGTATTGATTTCTGTTACAATTACAAATGAGTCAATCTATTTATAGATTGCCTTGTGACCTACACTAGCAGGTTAAGGATGATTGACTGACTGACACATGTCAGGTTAGTTACAAACTTAAGAGAGACGGCTAGAGCCGTTATAGGGTTTAATACAATGTGGGAGAGTCCACCAAAGCTTCCACGAGCTTTGGTTTGGACAGACCAACTATAGATCTACTGTATCCTTTAATAAAGTATAAATAAGAATGACTGTTTTTTTTTTGAACCAAAATAAGGAATACCACTTGTGTTCTGTAATAAGGTCCAATATAATTTTATTGATCTGCGTATTTATTTTTCTCCCTAAATACCTAAATGACCAACTCTATAATTTCCAACACTATCCACAGTAGTTAACAAATGCTATTCATGAAACAAATGGCTTTCTGTATCTATTTTATGTAAGAGGTAAAAAACATGTTCACAATCCTCGATGAATTGTTTGACCTTCCATCTGTCCTGAAGATGGAGGTTATCATGGATTATTGTAGGTTAATTGCCTAATATTGCATGGATATGAATTTGCAACCCTTTCCATCAAACATTTTCATATTTATTCTTTTTATCATGTACAAGTTATATGCTGATATACATCCTTATTGTGCAAAAGATTCTAAACAGGTAGAACTAGGCTAAATTTTTTATCGAATTGAAAGTAAATTTAAGTATTTTATCATCGGATTATACATTATATATTTTTCATACAGGTATGAAGGCCTCTCAGATAAATTTTTGTCATCCCCTGTTCCGAAGCTGTTGTTATTAGCAGGAACAGATAGATTGGACAGGTCAAATCCCTTGCATTGTTTTAGTTTTTGGCTGTGTTTAAATTTTGTTTGTTAGTTTCCAGGGAAACTTTTACTTGTTGTGGTTTATCAATTTCATTAGCTAGAATGGACTTAAACATCTGGATGCAATTTTTTTTTCTAACTTAATATCTTATCTCCAAAAAGTGTTGATGATAACTGTCTTGTCCAATTTCCAAGTAGTAGAGTAGATTGTGATCAGAGATGTGATGAGTTTAATTTTAAGTTGTTTTATTAATAACTGCGATTCAAATGTATAATCTGAAAATGATAACTCTGGTAGAAATAGTTTTATATATAATTTTTTCTATTTCTCATTTTTCTTCCCCGAGTTTATGAGCAAACGGAATTGTTCTAATGGAGTTCTAATTTTTGTTTTTTTATTGGCACTGTTTCTGTAACAGGTCTCTCACAATTGGTCAAATGCAAGGAAAGTTTCAGATGATAGTTGTCAGACACACAGGGCATGCTATTCAGGTTTGTACTTGCCATGTTTCTTGCTGCATTCATTATGTTGTTTTATGGTTTTCTTCTTTACTTGGTAATCTAACATATTCTGTCCTAATATATTTAGGAAGATGTACCTGATGAATTTGCAACTCTTGTTGTTAACTTTATCGCTCGTAACCAAATAGGCCCTAATGGAGTCGTGGTATGTATCTTTTTCATTTCGTATCAACGCTGTTTACAATTGTTCTGCAAATGGTACCAACACTGTAATTACACTAAAGCTATGTTTAGTTAAAAATAGTGGATAGCTGTTAAGCTATCTTATAGAAGATAGCTGATAAGCTAGCTTATAGGGGATAGTTGATACTTTAGATGATAACGTATGGCAGATAAACTAGCTGATTAAGTTTGTAGGGTTTGGCAAAATCAGCGGTTGAACTAGTCGATAAATATGAAATTACATAAAAAAGATGTGTGCAGTTAATATGTATTTTTTCTATTAAGATGACATGGGTAGAATTGAGAGAACAAAATGATATCTATCAGCTACTTGAAGTAGCTTATCAAAAAGCGTTATATGCTAGGTAAAAAAAGCTATAAGCTCGTGAGAAAAAATTGTTACCGAACAGGTCTAAGCTCTTCAAGTTCCAGAGCATCTGAATGGCGACCATGAAAAAAATATATACCATTTATAATTTGCACTTAGGCCATAATCAGAGGTAATATTTCCCAAAATCTACTACTCCAGATCATATGCTACTTGATGAACCAAACACTATAGGGCAGTCACAAGTTAGATGGTAAAGCATTATGTGCTGTCTTCTCTACAGTCTACCCCAATAACTTTATTCATCAGCATCAAGACCTGCATTTTTACTAAGCTATGAAGACTAAAATTTGCAGCTTCATTTCCAATACAATATTTTTGTATTTTGTTCATATTTGAGGAATAAAGTTTCAATTTGCAATTCAATAATTTGCCATGTTGAATAATTTAGATTGAATTTAAAATTAAAATTCATTGCTTTAGAAAAAAACATAATGGACCATGTGCTGTATATTTAAGTTGAAATTTTGAATTTAAATTGATTTTCACACTATTTGGCATTTGATTCATATAATTTGATAAAATTATTTTGCAGATACCTGGCCTCCCCAAGCCTGCCTTTTCGAAACCCTGAATCAGGTGTTGGATAAACCAAGAACGGCAACTGCTGCTGGGTGATGACGGTGTTCTTATCTGACATTCCTTTAGTTCTAGCATTATTATGAATGCTTACGTATTTTGGTAGGTGGAACAAGTATATATTTTAGATTATGATCTGATGAATGTGTTATTAGTTATTACCCACAATTAATTTAGGCATCTTATATCAAGGTACAATGGATTCGATCCAATTTTTTGTTGTTCTTATCACGGTACAATGGAAGAAAGGCTTAATTTAATATTAGGTTCTAGATTATAAGGTACAATGGAAAAAAGGCTTGATTTCTGGTAGGCTTTTTAATTATAACAAACTTAGGGTTCTTTGTTTATGAAAACTGTCAGTGTTCTTCTTCTTCTTATTGGTGTTTATAGAGAAGTTAGATGAAGAGTTTCAAAGAACATATAAGATACACAAGTTTGTTTCACATTATACCAAAAATTACTTCCTTAAGGATTTTCTTTTTCGAAGAAGTACTTGCTTAAGGATTTATTTCATATTATCTCACATAGACATAGTTTTGAATTGTGCTACTAATACAAAAACTTCATTGATTAGAGTGAGTACAACCCTAAGTGCTTTGAGTCTTCAGGAGAGTTCTCGCGATCTATTTTTATTTTTATTTGGGAACAAAGAGGGCCGGTGATCAAAAAAGAAAGATTACAAAACAACCACTCCAAGGGAGCAACACCATAAAGGTCAATGTAAAATAAAGGTAGTTTTACAATACGAGTGGCAGACAATCACTTCACAATCCAATTGCATTAACCGATGAATTTGTTGAACCAAAATCTACCCATCTGGAGAGACACTGTCAACGTCATGAATATTTTCAACTACCACCTTTGCGTTTGCAACTCAATCTTCTTCAAACCTTTATCGTAAGCAAACTGCAACCTTTAAAGCGCTCCCCGTAACTCTGCCATATACGCATTGCAGCTACTGATGACCTTAGAAAAACCTCCACACCATTGACTATCCACTCTCTAATCAAGCCACCACGACTTGCACGTCTAACTTATTTACTTGTTCCATTCGTGTTAAGCTGAAACTAGCCAATTGGAGGAGGCCTCCAGCTGATATCTTGCACCTCCTTTTGCTTTGTATGCACTACATAAGTTAACTTCCTCACCTGCTATCCATCAGCCGTTGCACTTCACCCCACATGTGCCGTGTCCTAAAAACACTACTCCGGTGAACATCATAATACCTTCAATTCCAAATCATATGACAGATATAGCCTATAAGTTAGACCACAGATGATTTAAACTCATGCCTGATTTTAGTCAAGTTCAATCTGATGCACTTCTCCAAATTCACCGAGAAAAATTGATGCTGATGCTTAATCCGAACCACTTTAATCCACACATCCAGTACTACAAGACAATCGCTTAAAACATGTAAAGAGCTCTGAGCTTTATGTCTACAATGCAAGCAATATAGGGATCACCTAATCTACTCTCATTTGTCATCAAACTATCATACAATATTGGCCAAATAAAATGCTTCACTCTCTCATGCACCTTCAATTTCTAGACCTGCAACCACCAATTAACTGCATCTACTGCACAACAATTTGTATAAGAAAAGTTACTGTTAAAAAGATTTATAGTTATTTCAAGATTCTTTTTTTATATATCCACTTCTGGAGAAGTTTATTCAATTAGCCTATCTGGCTAGTTGTTGATCAACAGAGTCCAAGAATGAGGCATTACAGACTAAGGAAACGTGCTTTTGAAATGAAAAACATAGCACGACAATCTTGACTTCTATAGTATTCCCTTTGGTCATGTTCATACAAGTATTTGGCAATTGATTTTCTAGTAGTCCACGAGGTAGGTTGTTCATAATTCAAGAATTTTCTATGTTCGTAAAGTATTAAATGCATGGGAGATTGAAAGAAATTTATCTGGGGGTATCAATTCAAAGCAGGCCTATACAAAGATATAACAAAGTGGTAAACACAAAAAATATAAAAGGTATTGTAAAAAAATAATATAAAGAGTTATTTGATCGTTTGGTTTAAATGTGCAGGAAATACATATAAACAAAAAAGATGTAAAAGCTAAAGCTATAGGCAATCGACTCATGACCTTCAAATAAAATGGCACAAAATAATTTTACATAACATACAGAAAATTTCTCTATAAACAACACGAATTACTCACAATCACCTCGAATTTTTGAAAATACCATCATCGATATTTTACTACCGTGAAAGTTATAGCACAATTGTTAGATTAATATATACTCCTTTATCTAAATTTAAATTTAGGACCTTCAACTCCTTCTATCTTAGATCAAACTAGTTGAGTTACCAACATTCAAAGGTTAAATTGAAAAGAATTGGAGTGCGACAACAAGCACGACCGACCCAAAGATAAGGACACCGTGACAATCGCCTTAGAAATCAATAAAAACTAATAAATGTCCTTTAGGACTTGTTCATTTTTTTACTTTTTGTGCTTTTGTATATTTTAAAAAAAAATATAAAGAATATTTTGACAATGTCCTTCACATGCAGAATAAAAAACTTAACAAACTTTACCAAATTTCACATGCGGCCAACCGAACATGACTTTTGCCTCAAGCTAACGCAACTTTTGAAGCGCCAAAAACAATCCACGTGAACGTAAAATATTAGGGCTGCGTTAGAAACACCGTGGCACACACACACACGCCTTCTATTCTATATTAATACTCTCATTCCTCCAAATTTTCATTCGCTTCGAAAAACCTTAACATTCATTCATTTTCTTTGCGGAGAAACCGAATCATTCAATCAATGGCGTCGTTTGAACTAGCACCTCCCGGTGATGCCAAATCCGGAGATAAAATCTTTCGAACCAAATGCGCTCAGTGCCACACCGTCGATAAAGGTGCCGGTCACAAACAAGGTTAGATCGAGTTTCTCATATTTCGATCTCTATTTAGATCTTGAAATTAATCGGTGATTATACATTGTTTTCAATTGTCTTTTTATTTGGATGTGGAAAAGTTGGTTGAAACCGTGCAACAAACTTATTGTGTTTGAAATTTGAGTATTTCATTGGATCGTTGAATCTGCTTTGATCCTCATTGAATATGTAATTATGTAATCGTAATTCAAATGAATTTTAAATTGATGTTGTTGATTTATGATTCGATGGATTTGGATATAGATTTCATTTAATATTATTGTCTACGATAATATTTGATGGATTTACTGTTATTTTATTGAAGCAGAGAATAATAAAGCGCTTTCCTATGTATGGACAATATTGGGAATACATTGGTTTATGATTGTTATAGCTGCCATTTCATAATATTATGCACTAATCGCAAAACAATAGCGATTTGTTCAAATTCTGATCTGATATAGAGCTGCAGCGATGTTGTAGCTGCTTGCTAATAACAACATTGATTAGCAGTCTGATTACCCGTAGTTATTTCAATATTTGATTCATAGGTTTACTGGCATTGGAAATGTCGCTGTATTATTGTTGCTATTGATGTATCATTAGAGTTCCTTATCCCCTTAATATTAGTATATGTTTTTCATTACTCCTTTGCTGGAACTGAGTTTGATCATAATCTCTGTATCTATAATTTAGTTATTTCTCTGCTACATGTATGAACTTGTTTGAATAACGTGATTATTTATTTGGACTAAAGTATTTGCCTTGTTGATAATCTCAGGACCTAATCTGAATGGTTTGTTTGGAAGGCAATCGGGCACTACTCCCGGATATTCCTACTCAGCAGCTAACAAGAACATGGCTGTGAATTGGGAGGAAAAGACTTTATATGATTATTTGCTTAACCCCAAAAAGGTACAATACAATCTAGTATTTCTATATTGTTTGGCTATTAATCACTGTCACTGAAATAAGATTTACAGCTTAGTGGATAAACTTTTCAATGAACACTTTCAGGAAAATAAAATTGAAATATTATTATGAATCTTGTAACATAGAGCTTTTTGCATAAAAGTCAATTACTTATTTCAGTTGAGAAGTTCTCATAGTTGTAAGCTAATCCAAACTGGCCATATGCTTCATCCTAATCAATAATAAATATTATTCATGTACCCTGCTTTTTTTTATTTTGTTTATGGGATTTAGTTTTCTAAGATTTACATATTGTGGTAATACGCTAATATTGCTTAGTAACAGTGAGAAATGTGTTTCCACCACAATGTGTTACTGATCTATGTATGTTATGTATGCTCTTGTGCAGTATATTCCAGGGACCAAGATGGTGTTTCCTGGTCTAAAGAAACCCCAAGAACGTGCTGATCTTATTGCATATCTGAAGGAAGCCACTGCACAGTGATTATATATTTTCATACATTCATTTTGACAGTGTGATTTTGAAGTTCTGGAGGTTTAACTTCAGACATTTAGTTATGCTGAGCAGTTAACACTTAACACTGTATCTTTGGCAAATAAAGTAGGCTACATCTGTTTGCAATGCTATTTTTTTCATTTTGCATTGCTTCTCAAAAGCTGCCAAATATTGGTTGCTCAAACAAATTATCTATAAAGAGTTGGAAACATTCTTATTTGGTTAATTGGAAGCATAATTTAATTATTTGCTTGGCTTCTTCATATATTTTCTTGTTTATGAAGTAATGTTTTACATTTATTTGCTTAGCTGAATAAGTACTAGGACGGGAAAGGTAGCAGCATGTACCTTTCGTGATTAAGCAATCTTGAATTCAACCTTTTGTGATTAAGCAATCTTGAATTCTACCTGTTTCAACTAATCAGTCTTGAGATTTTGGCCGAACTTTTCATACATTTTTGTTAAACTATTATCATATTGCATTCCTGTAGTTTTACAAGGTGATATTATTCATAAGCTTTTAGCTGCACATCCTTCTTTTGCATATTTTAAAGTGGGAGAAGAGGAGTCCCAAAATTAAAGTGGAATAAGAGGAGCCGCACAAATACAACTTAGTTGTTAGCTGCAAGGGTGTTGATATGTAGAAGACTTGAGTTTGAAACTGAGATTTTCCACCTTTTAAGATGTGTGAGTTTAGTCATCAGATTACTTCAAGAAAAACAAAAGGTGAAAAGGGAAAATGTCATTAATTGGTGTTTTCTCCAGCTTTGACCCCTTAAGTTTTTTGAAATTCCAGATGCTAGGTCTTTGGCATGTGCGAAGCACTGACCATTCACATGAAATGACTATATTATTCATCATGTTGATATATCAGTTTAAAAAGGCTTATAGCAGTCTCTAAGTCGTAAACAAATCAAGAGTCAAAATATTCAAATGACAAGTCCCTCATTCTTGTTCTCCAAGCAAGATCTACGTTTCTGCACTATAGACCACTGCTTCAACGGCATCAACTTCTCCGTTGGCAAGGTACATGTCTCTTTGTTTCTTGACCGGTTCTTGGCTATCAATAGTTTGAACTTGTGTGATAATGTGAATGTTAATTAGTATTGGTACTTATTTTTCTAGTTTAATCTATCTCAACAATTCTTAACATCGTTTCTATTTGAGTTACAAGCAGCAACACATACATACATAAATACATACACCCACCCAAGGTTCTATGTATGTGCTGGTGTCGAATCAATGTCACACTACAATACAATTCTTTGGCTATTTAAGTGTTAAAACGATGTTATAGAAAAGCACATTGAACCGATCGACATCTTGAGTACTTTGTAAAGGTCTCGACTCTTGCTTTGTGTTGCTCTATGTTGTCTTTCTCTTTTATTTATGTGTCTGATTTACTAATTCTACCTTTATATTTTCTTTTGTTATTGCTTTAATTTTTTTTTTGGTAGTGGTCAGGGTTCGAACCCCAGACCTTGCATATTTTATGTATTGTCCATACCAACTGAGCTAAGCTCACGAAGACTTATTGCTTTAATTTATATTTCATGTAACTGATCTATAAACTTAGTTTTAATCTCTAGAACAGGCATAATTTTTAAGTTAAGTCCCTAAGATTTGTTTAATTTATAGTCCTTAATTTGTTGATATAGAGATTAAACTTAAGACTAAAAACACTAATTTTTCTATAAAAATTCGAGACCAAAATTGAATAAATTTTCTGTAGTAGCTAAGACTAAAAAGTTATAATTATGGGACTAAAATTATATTTTATCTTTAAATGTAATATAGTATGTCTTATTTTTTCTTCATATTTGGCCCTTGCGTAAAATTTTCGTTAGCTTCGCCGCTGAACTTGTCGATTGTATTCTTGAAAAATAGTTTCCGACAACTTCTATATTATTTAATTTTTTTCTTTTTTAAGAAAAATACTTAGCTAGAATTATTTGTGCACTGTTCATACTGTTTAGCACTAATATTCAGCGTAATTGACAAAGTCTTACATCAGCAAATCTATTTTGAAAACATTAAAACGAAACCGTTTAGCTAAATTTATGTAAAAACACATACAAAAATGAGTGAATAATAAACACAAAAACAAAGAAGCAAAGGAGGAAATCCAAAAATTTGCATCCACATGTTAGGTGAATCCAAAGGAGGGTCATCGATGAATATAGTTCTTTTTGGCCCCCTTAATGTTTCTTAGAAACAACACTGCCAGTACTACTATTGACACCTCCTTCAGATGATGATGATCTCCTCTTAAACTCCGATGCTACTTGTTGAGCTGCCACACGCATATCCTTTACTTTGAAGCTTACTGGCACTGGAAGCTTCTCAATCATATCTGGAAAATTGAGCCTTGCGTCGCGTCCTTTGAGGTGAAAAGCTGCTATATCATATGCTATTGCTGCCATTTGTGGTTCTTCATAGGTCCCTAACCATATTCTACTTCCCCCATTTTCTCTTCCCAACTCCTATATAGGATGCTGCTGGTGTTGGAGGAGGAACATTCACATGTTCTTGCTCTTGCATGATGTTTGATTCTTCCGTTGGTTCTAGATAATTTAGTTGTAATTTGATAAGACAAAACAGTGAGAGACTGAGGATCATATATATATGGTGCAAATAATTTATTATTACAAAATTGTTATCGTGTTTGAAAGGTGAAAAAAAAAGAGGTAAGCTTCCTCGTAGGTACGTACATGAGTTGAAATTTCAGCCCTGTTCATGATATTTTATGGGTCTTGGACAAAGTTTGAGAAATTATATAATGATACATTATAATTTTTTTTCGATGATAAGTTATGAATGAGAATGCATTAATTGTGACGATTGACATAGCTATGATGATACTTCAAGTCATCATAATACAATGTTTTGAAATCTTAGCTATGGGAACATCCAAAAACATTGTGTCAAATGCACATCATCCTATATATTATTAATAAAAAAAAATAACAAAACAAAAAATCTTGGAGGGTCGAACAAAACCCAACAAAGCTAAGTAAAATGATAGATAAACATACCAAACCTATCTAGAAAAAAATAGTCCCAATAAAACTAGGACATATAGACCACATTGAGAATCTACAATTGTTTTACAAAATATATATAAAAAAAAACTTCTCTTTTACCGAGAAGTCATAAAATTATGGTTTCTTTGTTTGCCAAATATATATAATATTATATGTTACTATATAAAAAATTACACAAGATCAAATTTGATATCTCGAACATGAAACATTTGGGATGAAAGTCATATTATATTACGAAAGTCAAATTCAAATTAAGGTTAGCGTCAATCTCAAACACCAAAAAGCAACTCAAAATAAAAAAACAAATACCAAAAGTAAAATAATCCTTATACAATAGATGAATTAAAAATCTTTCATTCAAAATAAATTCATTCTTCATTCATTAATTGATTTCATTCATAATCGTACATAACTCATTCATTCAAAATCAAAATCTTGAAAATTCATTAATTTGTACTTGAAGTGAAGTGAGGCGAATCGGATCCGAAGTCATTCATTCTTCTACGTTTTTATGCAATTTAGGGTTTTACGTTTTGCTTATGTGGTTTTATACGTTGTATCTCTCAGTTTTGCTTATGTTAATTATTTTGATTGATTATTTATATTGGAAAATATCATTAATTATATCATAAAAATATTTGGTCTAATATTGATAGTGTGATATGGTGAGAGAATAAAAACATTTGGTTTAATTTTACAACTTTGAACCAACATATGTGGTATAATTGAACAAAAATATTTGGTTTTTTTAGGGGAAAAATATTTGGTTTAATTTTACAAAAATATTTGGAATCATAATATCATAAAATTATTTGGTCTAATATATTAAAAGTGTGATACGGTGTGAGAACAAAAACATTTGGTTGGTTTACTAAAAAAAAAAAACATTTGGTTGGTTTAATTGTACAAAAATATTTGGTTTAATTTTACAAAAATATATGGAATCATAATATCATAAAAATATTTGGTCTAATATTAAAAGTGTGATACGGTGTGAGCACAAAAACATTTGGTTGGTTTTTTTTGGGTGGTGGTCAGGGTTCGAACCCAGACCTTGCATATTTTATGCATTGTCTATACCAACTGAGCTAAGCTCACAGGAACAAACATTTGGTTGGTTTAATAGAACAAAAATATTTAGTTTTTTTTTTGACAAACAACAAAAATATTTAGTTGAATTTTACAAAAATATTTAGAATCATAATATCATAAAAATATTTGGTCTAATATTAAAAGTGTGATACGGTGTGAGAACAAAAACATTTGGTTGGTTTAATTGAACAAAAATGTTTGGTTTAAATTTACAAAAATATTTGGAATCATAATATCAAAAAAATATTTGGCCTAATATTAAAAGTGTCGGTGTGAGAACAAAAACACTTGGTTGGTTTAATTGAACAAAAATACTTGGTTTAATTTTACAAAAATATTTGGAATTGTAATATCATAAAAATATTTAGTCTAATATTAAAAATGTGATACGGTGTGAGAACAAAAATATTTGGTTGGCACCTCAAAAAAAAAAATTGGTTGGTTTAATTGAACAAAATTATTTGGTTTAATTTTACAAAAATATTTGGAATCATAATATCATAAAAATATTTGGTCTAATATTAAAAGTGTGATATGGTGCGAGAACAAAAATATTTGGTTGGTTTAATTGAACAAAAAAATTTGGCTTAATTTTACAAAAATATTTTGAATCATAATATCATAAAAAAATTTGGTCTAATATTAAAAGTGTGATATGGTGTGAGAACAAAAACATTTGCTTTTTAATTTGTCAGAAAAAAAACATTTGGCTTAATATTAAATGTGTGATAAGGTAGTGAGAGAACAAAAATATTTGGTTTAATTTCCTTAAAAATAAAATAAAATATTTGGTAAAAAAAAAAGTGTGATACGGTAGTGAGAGAACAAAAATATTTGGTTTAATTTCTTCAAAAATAAAATAAAATATTTGGTCTAATTTTACAACTTTGAACCAACATTATCATGTTACTTGAATCTCAAGGTTCTCTTTTTACATAAACCCTAGAGTCGTAAAAAATTCATAAGACACATCCCCGATCCTTGTTCTCTTTTTCTACCGTACGTGTCCTAGTACTCTTATTTTTCTAAAGTTTAATCTCTTACCAATAATGAACATCGTTTCTTAATTGAAATAATCCATCAATCTCATCCCCATCATGGAATCATTACACGTTTCTGAAGATCAAAAGGGTTCCAAAGGGAAGGGCTCAACCCGTTTCTTCACAACAGGTCTTGTAGCAGCATGGTATTCTTCCAACATTGGTGTTCTTCTATTGAACAAGTACTTGCTCAGCACTTATGGTTTTAAGTACCCTATTTTTCTTACCATGTGTCACATGATAGCATGTTCTTTATTTAGTTATGTTGCTATAGTATGGATGAAGGTTGTTCCTATGCAAACTATTCAATCTAGGGTTCAATTCTTCAAGATCTCCGCTTTGAGTTTGATTTTCTGTATTTCTCTTGTGTTTGGGAACATTTCACTTCGTTATATTCCCGTCTCTTTTAATCAGGCTATTGGCGCTACTACGCCTTTTTTCACCGCCATTTTTGCTTATATTATGACTTTTAAGAGGGAGGGTTTGCTCACTTATCTTACACTTATTCCTGTTGTTACTGGTGTGGTTATTGCTACTTGGGGTGAACCGAGTTTCCATTTATTTGGATTCATTATATGTGTCGTGGCTACAGCTTCAAGAGCCCTAAAATCAGTACTACAAGGAATTTTGCTTTCTTCTGAAAGAGAGAAGCTGAATTCAATGAACCTCCTCCTTTACATGGCTCCAATGGCAACAATTTTCCTTCTTCCCGCCATGCTGATAATGGAGGAAAATGTGGTTCGCATCACGTTAGATCTGGCTAGAGACGATGCCAAGATAATTTGGTATCTTCTATTTAACTCGACTCTTGCCTATTTTGTCAACCTGACCAATTTTTTGGTCACGAAAAATACAAGTGCTCTTACTCTTCAGGTACTAGGGAATGCTAAAGGTGCTGTAGCTGTAGTAATTTCAATCCTAATATTTAAAAATGCAGTTTCAGTCATTGGAATGATGGGTTATGGGCTCACTGTCTTTGGAGTAATACTTTACAGCAAAGCCAAGAAGAGAACCAAGTGATACTTCAATTCAGGTAATGGGTGTATTGGGATTATTTTGCTTGGTATAATACTACTTGTACTTCATCTACATTAGTGGATTTAGTATCACTTCTACTTATATTTTATGGATTGAAAGAGTTGTAAAATTGGATATTTATTCATCGTTATCAACTCTACTTATATTTTTTTATTTAATGATAAAATTCATATTTTATCCATAAAAAAGTTACAAACTATGAAGCATACACACACACACATATATATATTGCACAACGACGCAAAAACATCGGTAATAGTTTTACAAAGTTGAATGGTGATGAGTTTTGTAAACTCATTTACAATATTTTTGAAGAACCCTAGTAAAATTGGTAATACTGACGGACCTTCGGTTCTTTAATCCCTAATAAGAGGTGGTGACTAGAGTGAAATACTTCAGATCTATTAGTTTTTCTAATGTGTCGCTAAGGTAATGGATTTGTTACTTTAACCTGAACAACTGTTGAGTACCATTGTTTTTTGGGTATTTAAGTTGATATTACACATTCGGGTTTTAAAATTTGGATGTGTAAAATGAAACTTTTACACATTTGGATTTAAAATTCAGATGTATAAAAGTCTTGAAAATAACATTCTACATATTTAGATTTTGAAATCCAGACGTGTTAAAAATATCTTGAAATTACATTTTACCGTAGAGGTATTCGAACCATGATACAGCGAGTTCAAAAGAATATAATGATTCTTTATTTATTTGAAATCTGGGCAAAACTGCAGCCACTGCCACTTTGCACCATTTTTTTTGTTTTAATTCATTATGACATTGATGTTTATGCATTAGTTAGTTGTTAATTCATAGTTTTGTGTTGTTTAATTATAGTAATGGTTGAAAACGCGAAAGATGATCCGGAAGAGACAAAACCAAAGTGTTGTTTAATTATAGTAATGGTTGAGAACACGAAAGATGATCTGGGAGAGACAAAACCAAATTTTGTCGAAAAATCTGGAGATGTCAAACCGCCTAAGGTTGAAGCCAAACCAACATTGCTGGAGCTTCCGTCCATGTTGAAGCTTCTAAATATGTCAACTCCGGTGTCCTCCCACTTCATGCGAACGAAGTTGACACAGCTAGGTTTTTTTTTTCTTCCGACGACCTTAAATGGAAAGATAGGGATGACTTGCTTAATTGGGTATGTCGTCAAGAAAATAAGGCGGGATTTGCAATTGTTACACCAAGATCAAGTTTGATCAATCCAATGGTACCACTAGTGTGTGAAAGGAGTGGAGCTCACAAAGTACCAAAAAAAAACCGAAGCATGAGTCAATGGACTCAAGTAAATGTGGGTGCATGTTCATGGTTAGTGGATATCTAAGTAGGCAAACAAAGGAATTGAGATTGAACATTCTTAATGGAGTTCACAACCATGCGATGGAGCCAGTTTTCGAAGGACACATGCTTTCCGGTAGAATAAAGGAGGATGACAAGAAGATTATACATGACTTGACAAAGAGCAAGGTGCATCCAAGAAATATTTTGATAAATTTGAAGAGCAAAAGACAACATTGCATGAAAAATATCAAGCAAGTATACAATGAACGTCAACAAATATGGAAGTCAAATAGAGGTGACAAGACGGCGTTGCAGTTTCTAATCTCAAAGTTGGAGGAGCACAACTATGTTTATTTCTCAAGAACACAAAGTGAAAGTACTACTATTGAAGATATATTTTGGGCTCATCCAACATCCGTTAAGTTGTTTAACATTTTTCTAACGGTTTTGGTTATGGACTCCACCTACAAAACCAACATGTACAAGATGCCAATGTTTGAGATAGTTGGGGTCACCTCGACCGATTTGACATATTCGGTTGGCTTTGGATTTGTGACATATGAGAAAGAGGAAAACTTTGTGTGGGTTTTACAAATGATGCGTAAACTTCTTACGTCAAATATGAATATGCCTAGGGTGGTCGTGACTGACAGAGATACGTCTTTGATGAATACGGTTGCAAATGTTCTCCCCGAAAGTTATGCAATGAATTGTTACTTTCATGTGCAAAAAAATGTTAAACAAAGGTGCATCTTAGACTATAGATATCCTTTGGGAAAAAAGAATGGGAAAGAGGTGAAACATGGTGATGTAGTGAAGAAGATAATGAGCTCATGGAAAGTTATTGTTGAATCGTCCACTCAAGAGTTATATGCAAATGCATTGGTGGAGTTCCAAAATGTTTGTAGTGATTTCCCAATTTTCTTAACCTATGCCATGATCACCTTGAATGAAGTGAAGGAGAAAATAGTGAGGGCATGGACAAACCATGTGTTGCATCTTGGTTGCAGAACCACCAACAGGGTAGAATCGGCTCATGCTTTAGTAATGAAATATTTGGACAATAGTGTGGGGGGTTTGGGTACTTGTTGGGAGAAAATACATGACATGTTGGTGCTTCAGTTAACTGTGATACAAACATCATTTGGTCAGAGTGTTACCGTATTGGAACATAGATTCAAAGATGTCACTTTGTACTCTGGGTGAGGTTATGTGTCTAGATATGCTTTGGACAACATTGTTTTGGAAGAGTCACGTTGTAGGGGAACATTGTGTATGGACAACGAAATTTGTGGTTGTGTTCAAAGGACATCGTACGGCCTACCATGTGCATGCTTTATTGCTATTAAAATCCGTGAAGACAGACCTATTTTATTGGATGAGATACACCATCATTGACATAGGTTATGTATGGGCCAAGAAAGTATTGAACATGGTTTTTCTGTCGAGGATGAGTGGAATGATATTCAAGAACGTCTCAAGAAAGTCCCTTGCCAAATGAAACTTGAAATCAAAGAGGTTTTGCGGCAGTTGACATTTCCTGAAACCACCATGTTGTCTCCACCACCACGAAAAGTACCAACCAAGGGAGCCAAAAAAAATGTGGATATTGCAAGGTCTAGAGAAAAATTAAATTGACTAGTCAAATCTCTTCTTCGTGGGAGGTTGTTGATTCCCAAAATCAGGATAGTCAACCGTCACCAACAACTTCATCATTTTCTAGAAAAAAGGTGCTCGTCTTGGTAAAACATCACGTTCCCCACTTCCACCACCTACTCGGTATCCAAAGCCTAAGTCTATTCCGGTTCCAACGTCTATCCCAGTTATGAGCCCTATTGATTATATGCCAAAGTTCATGGTTCCATTTATTGAAAAAGTGGTGGATGTTATAGGTGATGGACATTGTGGATTTCGGGCCCTAGCCGAGTTCATGGGATTGACCGAAGAAAGTCATATCATGATTCGTAGACATCTTATTCAAGAGTTGAAAGATCATAGAGATGATTACATTTTAAATGGCTTACATCCGCCCGCAAATATGAGTGGTATTGCACATGTTCATAAGTGGTTGACTTTTCCATACATGGGACACATTGTTGCTAATCATTACAATAGGTGTGTGGTCTTGTTGACAAATCATGAAATTGGAAAATTTGAATCTTTTTTCCCACTAAGAGGGCCACCACCGGCTAAAAAAAAACTCCCATCATGTGCCTTGAGTTAATTCCGAATCATTTCGTGCTTATTTTTTTGAAGGATGGTTGTTCACTACCTCCATCATCTACGGAGTGGCACAATCACAAGAATGAAAAGGGAGAGAAACCGTTGCAACCACAAAAGGAGTCAAACAAAGCAGAACCTATTTTGTTGGATACTCCCGAAAAAGCAAAGTAACAATTTGAAGTAATTGCGGAAGATGAAGAAAATTCTATTTCACTTGATCTTCCCCAATCACTTGGTGATTAATGAGTGATTTTTTGTCGGTGTTAGTCCTTTTTTTTTGAAGAAATTACACTGACATATATTTTGGGGTCGAAATTGTAACGCCAATTTATTGTGGCCAATATATAACTAACATTATGTAATTTATATAAATATATGATAATATGACTTTTATGTGGTGAAACTAGTGCATACTTATTTCTTCCTTATTAATGTTTACGCATTTTATATACATTTTTATTGATTATTACGTTTCGTTTAATTTCATCCTAATGTATGATTTTTTTCATAAAGCGTTTGTGAAGTGAAACATGTCTGAGGTTGCAAAAATTGAAGGTCGTGTTCGGTACTCTGCTTTTAAAAAGACAATTAAGGTTACGATAACGCCTGCCGACTCACTAGATGATTTGAAGGCACAAGCTAACACTTATTTTGAGCATCTTGGTGAAAATCAATATACATGTCACTTGTTTGCTCAATTGCCACGCGTGGAAAACGTTAAGCTATATGCTTTGGCTTATTCGCGACGATAACGACGTCAGATTTATGTTTCGGAATATTGTGGAAGATAATATATTATATATGTATGTTTGTTTCATCTGCAACTGCGTAGAATGTCAATAGAGATTTAATTTAATGATATGTATGTGTTGTTTAATTATGGACACTCTTTAACGTTTTGATCAATTTCAAACATTCGTGTAATTTTAACGAATTGTCGGTTTGATTTAATTATGGACAACTGTAAAAGATAATGTGTTTTTCTTCTTTATGACTGAGTATAAATGTTGTACGACTAGAATTGCCTTTGGAAATGCTCTAGTTGAATTACAGGTAAAAACTGGCCGAAAATGGCTTGGTTCAATTATGCAGAACCCACTGTCTGCATAATTGCTTTCCTCGCCAGTTAACTGCTGATGGAACCGGCGGCACTTAAGTGCCGAGGTTTTCTTCGAAAAAACGAAACCGGCGACAGTTAACGGTTGAGGGGTATTTTCGTCTTTTATAGGTGTGTTTCAGCCTTATCAAATGTGTCAACAACAATTTTCAATTGATTCACTCAAAAAAAAAAAAATTAGGGCCCAATTGATTAAAGCACATTATATATGCAAGACTGATTCGGTGAAGCAAAATGATTTAGTACTATTTATAACTAGACCATCCACCCGTGTTGTTGCACGGGTCATAACGATTGGAAACAAAACATGCAAATATATTTAAAGTAAAAAGTGCTTGCGGTACAAAATAAAACGTTTATTATAAAATTACAATAAAAAAAGACCTTAGGTTGGTAGATTGCGGAAAATCTCCTTGTAAACTACATTCGAAGTTGTATCCATGCTAGCACCATTCTCATCAGTCATTAAAATCTTCAAACCACTCCTGGAGGTCACTCTGGATATTGCGACATAAAGCTGACCATGAGAGAATACAGGTTGAGAAAGGTACACAACTACATGTTTGAGTGATTGTCCTTGACTCTTGTTGATAGTCATTGCAAAACATACAGATAGAGGAAACTGCCTACGTTAGAATTTAAACAACATCCTTGTATCCGACGGTGTTAGTGACAACCTAGGTATATATACCTTATCACAAATGACGGTGTTGATACATTTTATAAACAGCAAATAAAGTTCTAAACAACATCAAATTATCCTGAATATTAACAACAAAAAAAGGGTTTCTAATATGGCTGAAGATAAATTTCAATTCATAAAATTTCTGTTAAGTACATTTATCTCCCCAATGCTATAACATCAATAAATATTTTTGAGCACCGAGCTTCACATTTTAGTTTAGATATGCACAATAATAATGACAAGAAGATAGCTATTACTAATTATTGGTTCAACAACCTGTATTGAATGGCGCGTGTAAGAACACAAGCAGACTTAAATTAATCTGTCGTTTTCCAATGTGAATATTAATTATAATTAGCTTTGAGTGCATTATACTATAAGAGGCCGAAACCTTACTATTCCAAATCAACTTGAGAACAAAATTATTATTGATGAATATATATGTCAAGAGATTACTATATACAATTCGTAGTTAAATCTGTGCGGTCTAATAGTCTGTTCATAATTCTAAAACCGAATCTTTGTTTATTCATTAGCATTTAGCATATAGGAGAAGGATTAAGCATATATAAGCAGCTATAGGTCGCCGATATAATTAAACTATTCTGATTCAAAGGATAATGGAAGCTCTAAACAGAGAAGGTGATTTTAAAAATGCACTCATAAAGAAAAAATGCATTCATTTTAGATTAACAACCGCTATCTACGAATTGTTTTTTTTATTGTACCACATTAGGGAGATATGCAAAATCATCGCGATTGAGGATATCATCTTATTAACAAATATGAATTGAAATTATCAAGGAAGACCCTATATACACTGAAATGTCATACACCATAACAGGCACTTAAAGGAACACGAACAAATAGTACTTCAAGAAAATAAAACAATAGGAAAGAAGACATAAACCATAACATCCAAACAATTGTAAAAATAATATAAGTAAAGGAATGCAAAGTGACACTCCTCCTAATCTTTAGGCTCAACCTTCACACATTTCAGCTTGACAGATTTTGTGGCAGATTTGTAGCCGTCCAACTCATAAGCCGTCAGTTCTGAAACACCTTTCCCACCACTTTGCTGCAAGGTGTCTGTTCATCCTCTTTGCCGCGATCATTCACCTGGATGACATCAGTTTCCTTTTGATTAACGACAGACTTGAATGAATCAACGCCCTCAACCTTAGTGATACAATAAACAAAATAAGTTTATAATAAGCAGGTCAAATTTGAAGTTAAAGGAAACACAGTAAAAAAAATTAGTTTAAAATTGCGGTGATTTTAAACTAAATAAAAAACATTATAGAAATTAAGTGTTTTTATGCAAGTATTACTATAAGACAGAACTTTACAAAGAATTCTGAGTAGGTAATCTGTTACATGGCAAGAAATTAACGAGTCTATGTAACAGATTACCTACTCAGAATTCTTTGTAAAGTTCTGTCTTATAGTAATACTTGCATAAAACAACGTGTTGTGATCCAAGCACCAATCGACTTTATATGTTGAAGCTTCTTGCCAAATCTACCTCTAACCCTAATGTTGAACCTTCCATCACCAAGAAAAACAACTGTGATCCAAGCACCAAGCGTCAAATTGTAAAAATCACATAGCGGCCCCCATCCTCTGGTCAGGTAAATACCTTGGTTGTTCCTCTCAACCAATACTTCGAATACATTGTTTTTAGGATCAACCATGGTGGCGTATTGCCCTATTTGGTCACCAAAATCATGAGCAAACATCATAGGGAGCATAACAGAAGCCTGTACAAAATAAACCAAATGATAAGCATATGATTGTGTATATATATCAAAAATTTCGCAATACTATTTTGGGTATTCAGAAAAAGAATGAAAAAGCTAACAAAACTTAATTGTATCTACAAAAGTATGTATATATACACTGTTAGAAAACAAAATAGTTGTTCTAATCTAAATAACATATCTCTATAAATAATGGGCAGATTCTAGAGCATGCAAACAAAGACAGAGTGCATAAATAACATATCTTCCCAAAATCTAAATAATGTTAGTGCTTTTTTCTTTCATTATCTCTAACTTATAAGTCAGTAACATATCCTTATTATAAATAATGCGCAGATTCTAGAGCATCTTACAAAATAAACAAAATGATGAACATATATATCAAGAAATATATATCAAGAAATTCGCATGGTCAAAACAACATTAGTCTAATCACCCAATCAATATCATGCTCAACCATATATGTTCTATATTTCAATTCAGCTCATTGATCCTTCTGTCTATGTCAGTTAATGGATTGGGATTCAAAGGTGCTGCAATAAACAAATAACACAATAATAAACGTGTTAGTCATAGAAAGTGAAACGAAATCAAAAATTTAGAAAACAAAACTATGTCTTTAAGAAATGTATTACGTACCTATTAACATCTATGACAGAAAGGTCTGAATTCCATTGTGTGCCATTGCAGGTTGGAAGAGATTGGAAGTGAGGGAAAATCAGAAAGGTGCATCATATTTATGCAATCATATGGTGCATTCCATTGGTAACTGTCTCATTGGGAAATTGGAAACATTTATTGCCAATGTAGAGACTCTTCATATTCATATACAGATTGAGAGTTAAGAGTCTGGGAAAAATGAAAAGGCTCATTTAATTGGCATGAAGGATAGTTTAGCATGCTAGGTTAAAGGGTACATGATTTGAAATTCAAAAATCGCAATAAATGAGGTTAAGAAAGAATTTTCCCGCTCTAAATCAAGATTAGGGTTTTAGGTTAGTTGTGTGCATTGTACTTTAGGATTAGATAATAAGGATAAGGGTTTAGGTTAGTTGTGTGCATTATTGAAGAAAGAATCTTCAATAATGCTTGATGAACGTAGAAACTTGCTTCAAGACGATTTGCAATGATTTGGAATGAAGATTTTGACCCAAAATTTCGTACTTTTTGGGTTTTTGAAGGTAGAGGGAAAGAAAATGGTGCTTGGAGTATGAACTGATGGGTTTTGTACATAAACAGTAACCCTGCGTTAGTTAACTCACGCAGCGTGAGTTAACTCATGCCTCACGCAGGGGTATAATTGCCAATTCAATTGGGCACGAGTGTTTTGTGTTGGGAGAAGAGCAAGAGTCAACATTATATTGATAACTCCCATATTCATCAAATTGTAATCCAAAAATTTGCATCCACATGTTAGGTGAATCCAAAGGAGCCTCAATAAACATTTCTTTTTAGGCCCCATCATTGTCTCGTAAAACAACACCGCCATTATTGTTATTGATACCCCCTTCAGATGATGATGATGATCTCCTCTTAAACTGCAATGCTACTTGTTGAGTTGTTAAACGAATATCCTCTGCTTTAGAGCTTGCAAGAATATAAAACCTCAACATGACCCTTTAATTTCAAAGGGACAATAAGACTGAGGAAACAAACAATTAAAGTTTGGTGAAGCACAAACATCGTTAAGAAATGCATCTAAATCGATGGATCGAATTTCAGGAGATAAAGCTGAAATGCAAAAAAATCTAAGAGTGTGTTGTAAGTTGAAAATGAGAATTTGCAAAGTGGGGATTTGAGATAAGAGAAAACCATAACTTACAAACGCATTTGAAATGTATGAGATACTTCGCTGCTAACCTAAAAAAAAAATGAATGATCAGTTCCTGAGGAAGATCCATGCTTTACAACGTTGTTCTTCACACTGCTTTGACGAAACCCTAATTTTACAAACAGAGAAGAAGACAAAATGTGGGTTACCAGTGAAGAATTACAATGTTTGTAAAATTAGGGTTTCATCAAAGTAGTGTGAAGAATAACATTGTAGAGCATGGATCTTCCTCAGGAACTGATCATTCAAATTTTGTTGAGGTCACCAGTGAAGTATCTCATACGTTTCAAATGCGTTTGTAAGTTATGGTTTTCTCTTATCTCAAATCCCCACTTTGCAAATTCTCATTTTCAACTTACAACACACATTCTTAGATTTTTATGCATTTCAGCTTTATCTCCTGAAATTCGATCTATCAATTTTGATGCATTTCTTAACGATGTTCCTGCTTTACCGAACTTTAATTGTTTGCTTCCTCAGATTTATTTTTCCTTTGAAATTAAAGGATCATGTAGAGATTTTATATTCTTGTACAGGCATTGGAAGTTTCTCAATCATATCAGGAAAATTGAGCCTTGCGTAACGTCCTTTGAGGTGAAAAGCTGCTATATCATATGCAGCTGCTGCCCTTTGTGGTTCTTCATAGGTACCTAACCATATTCTGATGTTCCTCCCTTGATCCCATATTTTTGATGCAAATTTCCCCCATTTTTTCTTCCTAACTCCCATATAGGATGATGCTGGTGTTGGAGGAGGAACATTCACATGTTCTTGCTCTTACATGATGTTTGATTCTTCCATTGGTTCTAGATAGTTCAGTGTAATTTGATAGGACAAAACAGTGAGAGAGTGAGGATCATATGTGTGTGTCTATATATATATATTTGGTGCACTTCATTGAGAGATTAAATGTTACATAAGAATCAAACCCAACAAAATATTTTGGGGGCTGAACCAAACCCAGCAAAGTTAAGTAAAATGATACGTAGGCATACCAAACCTATTTGAATAAAACTAAGACATATAGACCACATTGAGAATCTACAATTGTTTTACAAAATATTAAAAAAAAAACTTATCTTTTATTGGAATTTCATAAGATTACGGTTTCTTCGTTTGCCAATATAATATTATATGTTACTTATAAAAAATCACACAAGACCAAATTTAATGTCTCAAACATAAAACATTCATGATGAAAATCATATTATATTACGAAAGCTAAATACAAATTAAGATTAACTTCAATCTCAAACACCAAAAAGCATCCCAAAATAAAAAACAAATATCAAAAGTAAAATAATCCTTATACAACAGATGAATTAAAAATCATTCATTCAAAATCAATTCATTAATTGATTTCATTCATAATCATACACAACTCATTCATTAAAAATCAAAATCTTGAAAATTCAGTAATTCATACCCGAAGTGAAGTGAGCCGAATCGAATCCAAAGTCAATCATGCTTTTGCATTTTTCTTCTGCAATTTAGGGTTTTGCGTTTTGCTTATGCGTTTTATACGTTTTATTTCCCAGTTTTACGTTTTGGCTGACTGGGCTGGACCGTAGTCTGATAAATGTTTGGGCCCTCTTTGTACTTTTTGCTTTGTATACCTATATATAAAACAAGTCTTGCTATATACAAAATTGGCCCCCCTATAGCCATGGGACCTAGGCCATCGCACCTTGGGTGTATGCCCAGGACTGGGCCTACATGAGCGAAGGCAACATCTGTAACCGTCTGAATGTGACTCGACTTTGATGGAAAATCTCCACTTTGATATCCGTACCTCCGATTTCATTTCATTAATCAAAAACATTTTTTTTAGTTTCTTTTTTACAAATTCATTTATTTAATACTTAATTATACACTTCAAATTTTAATGTCCTCTCCTAGGAGAATATGATTTCAATACAATTTTATTTTTATATTGTTTAATAATTGCTATTTTATATTTGGTGAGGACGGATGCGAGGCGGGGGAATTTGACATTCATTGGGGACAAAGATAACGATCCAAATTTCAACTCTTAACATAGCCACAATTCCTATTTGAACTCTAATATGATTTGCTTATTGTATTTTTGATCAAAAATAGTTTCCAACGGTTTCTATATTATATAAGTTTTTTCAAAAGGTGTATCTTACCGGGGAGTGAAACAAGAACTCGTCCCTTATGACTCTCAATTCCTATTTCTCACACCCACAACCACCAAATCATCTTTATATCCTCATTCATGGGTTAAGGTTGTCAATGTACATATGAGTTTATCTGTAAAGCTTTTATTTTTATTTTTCTTTCTGTTCATGGTTGTCGTGTAAGGTCACTTGAAATACTCACACCTCATTTTAATGTTCAACAAATGAAATTTCTTATTTTCATTTGGTATCTTGGATAGGATTTGATAAACTAATAAGGGAAATGAGTGAACAAATATTAACTAAGTAAATGAATTTTTTTAGGTGTAATTATTGAATTGGATGATTATATGAAGAAAAAATAAACACAAAAACAACGAAGCTAAGAGGAAGAAAATGGAACATAAAATATGATAGAAAATTGACCAATAAAATTAATTAAATCGATCCTTTTGCTTCATTGAATCGGTCTTACTTATATATTGTGCTTTATTAAATTGGGCCCTAAATGGAGGGTACATAAATTAGTTGATTATTATAATTAAATCTAGTACTACATATTATATAATTCATGAATGAATCATTAGTCCCACAATGACTCATACTGAATTTCTTCCCATTCACTCAACTCTAAAACATTATTATCATAATTCCTACACTCATCAAATTGAAATCCAAACATTTGCATCCACATCTTAGGTGAATCCAAAGGAGCCTCATTGATTGCTTGAATTTGAGAAGGTGAAAGACCAACCCTAGCAGGAACAACACTGCCAGTATTGCTATTGACACCTCCTTCAGATGATGATGATGATGGTCTCCTCTTGAACTGCAATGCACCTTGTTGAGCTGCCACACGAATATCTTCTGCTTTGGAGCTTGCTGGCATTGGAAGTTTCTCAATCATATCAGGAAAGTTAAGTTTCGCGGCGTGTCCTTTGAGGTGAAAAGCTGCTATATCATACGCAGCTGCTGCCATTTGTGGTTCTTCATAGCTTCCTAACCATATTCTACTTTTCTTCCCTGGCTCTCTTATTTCTGATACAAATTTCCCCCATTTTCTTTTCCTAACTCCTATATAGGATGTTGGAGGAGCAACATTTGCATGTTCTTGCTCTTGCATGTTGTTTGATTCTTCCATTGTAATTAAATTTAATTGGACAAAACAGTGAGAGAGTAAGGTTCATATATATAATGCAAGTAAGTTATAACAAAGATTGTGTTTGTGTTTAAAAGGTAAAACAAAAGAGGTAAAGCTTCTTCGTAGGAAGGTACGTGAGTGGAAATATGCTGTCAGTGAGAGAGCAATATATCGCCACGTTTACTTTATTTATGCATTATTGAATACCATAGTACATTCATTTTGTGATGTCACGTAATTTAAATTTGTATTTTTGTTTTGTGTAAGACTTCAATTTTGTTGTGTTATTGATTACTACATGTCCTCGTGACAAATAAAAAATGTTTCATTTTGTATTTTTATTTTACAACATCAATCAAGTACTCCGTTTTACTTATCCTGGGATTATTTGGTTAATTAAAAATTTGTTCTTCTACCTTAAAGATTTATGTGAGTTTGTTACGATAAGAATCTTTGATTTTCTCACTTTATATTTTTCTCATTATAAAAGATTCTTGCCCATTCTTTATATGTTTACTATTTATTATTCTTGATATTTCTTTCCAATTCTTTTTTATTTCTTTAAGGATAGGTAATTTTATAAAGTCAGTAAAAACAATTATTTCTCATATAAACTAATTTATATTTCTTATGTACCGTGTAAATGTGACATATATTTTGTATAATTTGTGATGTCACGATCACATATAACGATGGAAAAAAAATTAGTTTGAGACTTCGATTTTGTTGGTAGTACTAGTAAATAAACTTATCCTGTAATTTTCACTCTTGTGTTGAATTTGTAGGGAAAATTTCATACTACTATTAGTTTTTTTCTTTCTTTTTTCTTTTAAAAAGATTCTTACTTTTTTGTTTTGAAAGAAGACCGAACTTTTTGTAGTACTTCATGTTTGTTGAACGTCAAGGTTTTGGTGACTTATCAAGCTACCTAGCTCAGATATTTAACATAAAAGAATTAATATAACAACTAAAAGAAAAATTATCGAAGTTTTGTCAAATTTTTTTTTGAAGTTCACTTATTCTATATATGTTCTTTAGAAGTCCTCCACCATCTTCAAAAACCAAACCATTGGCATATGCATGTTGGTAAAGATATTTGGTTTAAAGTAGGAAATTCTTAGCATTTCTTTTCAACATTTGTTTAGAGAGGGAAAGTGTTGCGTGGTTTTTTTTGCCAAACTCGGCCGTTCTTCAAGGTCAAGTGTGATATTTTGGCAGATTTTTGTTTTGAAGTTGAAGTCAGTGTTAAAGCTTGATGTCCCAGGCTGAAGCCTTGTTTGTGTCTTTTTTCCTTTGTAATTCTTTTTTTTTTTGGTACAAAATTTTCCTTTGTAATTCTACCAACAAAAATATATGTTTCCACACGTGTAGAGTTTACAAAACCTAGATCACCAAATCAATCGATCTGTCTTTCGTCCATGTGCATGGCTCCACGCGCAGATAATTCTATTGTATTATCTGAAGCAAAGAAAAAGTCTCCAACTAATAAATCTGATTATATTATGGGTATTAAACTCTTCAAATTACTAGTGTGTGCATAGATATACGTACTACGTAGCACGTAGTATTTACTTTCTTACACATGTAAATTTTGTCAAGCTTTTAATTTTCAAATATGTTTGGCTGATGCTGCTTCCAGTTCTTTATAATTTTATCTAAAAGCTTGTTTGAATTTTATCTAAAAAGTGATATATACTTTTTACACATTTATAAATGTAAGAATAAACAATTAGATAGATTAATAATTAAATAAAAATAGAATTATAAACTTTTTTAATATAACAAAGTCATGTGTGTGTAAACACAGAGACGGCTTTGTACTAAAAGTAAACGGCGGTGCTCCATGCATTTACCTACCACCCAACAAAACGGTAGTGTATTGGTGGTCGTTATGGTTTTAACTAATGACTTTGGATTTCATTTATTTATCTATTTTTTAGCAGTGGTTTAAAACTTTGTTCACTGACAAATTAATTAGTCAATCGCTGAATTAGTAAAAGTAAAAGCATAGCATACATATGGTGTCAATCACTTCAACAAATTGTAAGATGGTAGCTGTTAAAACTCGTTTTAAGACTTTAGACGTACGTGTTATATTTCTATGAGTTCTATCTGATTCTTTTTCTCCAACTAAACAGTTAATAGCAATAAAGCACATTGTCTTTAAAAATAAACAGCAAAGCAAACCGTCAAAAATATAAATATTTGAATAACTAAAAAATAAACATTTTAATATAACAATTAAATTGTAAATAAACAATTATTAAAATAAGGGTTAATATGTTTATACCCCTGTAATTTGGGCGAGTTCCGGTTTACCCCTGTAAAAAAAAGTTTAGATTCCAATCCAATAATATGAAGATTCTCCACAAAACACCCCTGACCCGATCCAGACAATGACGTGGCACGCCACTGTGTAATTTTTCCAAATATTTTTAAAATTTTAATTTAATTTGTATTTGTTTAAAAAAATTTCAAAAGTTTCAAAATAGTAAGTTTAGGAATTTTTTATATAATTTTTTGGGAAATATATATGTAAAGAAAACAACCCCTTTAAGCTATTTTGGACTAGTTGTTTCTTTTCAAAAATGCCCTCAATTTTCAATACAAATAACACAGTAACAAATAGATAAGAATAAATTTAAATATTAAAAAAAATTCTAGATTTTTCTTATCCTCAATTTTTAAATATTAAAAAATATTCTCAAATCTGTAATACATCGTAAATATCCTCAATTTTTTCGACATGAAAATTTTGAAATATATATTTCAAAATTTTCGAAAATAATTTTTAAAAATTTTGAAATATATATTTTTCGTAAATTATAAATTTTGTTAGTTTCGAAAAATATATATTTCAAAATTTTGGAAAATATTTTTCGTAATAAAAAAAAATCCTGAATTTTTTTATAATTTTTTTTAAAAAAATTTGGCACAAATACCATGTGTACCTTTAAAAAAATGAAAAACAAAATTAATTATGCAGTCAGCATGCCACATAATCAAATATGCACAGTGAGCATGCCACTTAGCTCGCCACGTCAGCAATTCTGCACAATCACATGGGTTAGGGGCTAAAATCAAAGAATCTTATTTCACAGGATTGGAATCTAAACTTTTTTTTACAGGGGGGCAAACCAAAACTCGCACAAATTACAGGGGGCAAAGACATATTAACCCTTAAAATAAACACTTTAATATAACAATTAATCAAAAACATCAAAAGTCATATCCATCAACTATTAGATAAAGTGAAGTTACATTCCTTTTGGTAGATGAAGAAAACAAATATTAATATTCATCTAAATTTTAATATTTAGTTATTGAGTTCGTTTATTTGTTTGAGCATCGGCTAAGTTGTTGAAATTTTGTTTGCTTTGTGACTTCTTTGATTGTATACTTTTGAAGTCTTTTTTGGCACAACTTGTGCTATTAAGGATACTTCTTTGATCATAATATATTCCATTTTCACTTCTTCACAAAAATATATAAATATTAAATCGTTAAAAAAATAATAATTACAATAAGCATTAAACATTTTAACATAACAGTTAAATCGTAAATAAACAAATAATTAAAATAAACATATAAACATTTTAAGATAACGATTGAATTGTAAAAAAGACAGTAGTTAAATAAAATTAAAAAAGTATACTTATTTTGACGTCAATCTAAAGCAAGCAGACTTTGTGTCTACCGAAATTCGGTAGAAGCGGCGGGTCAATAGGGCTCCCAAGAAAACCCTCCGGTTCGGGTGCAACTTCAGGTGCTGCATGCTGCTCAGCATCACCATCTTGATGTTAGGGCTGCTCATTCCAATACTCCTCTTGATGTTGCTCATTCTGTGTAGGGTCCATTATCTGGGACAAACCTGTCTGGGACGACGACCCATCCCCACTCATGTCCCCTTCTAATAGGAGGGCGCGCTGCCACCCTATCTGCCCGTGCACTGGATGTCATCGTCTCCTTGTTGAGTCTCTGCCTGTCTGGGTTGTCACACATATCTACACAACATAAAATAATGCAAAAAATCAAACAATTTTTCGTTGAGACATTTTATCAAACATTTAGAGTTCAACATAAACCTTATGAGTGCATTGTGTCATTTTAATCTCTAAACTACCACATTGCACTCAAACTCATTATAATCAACATTAACAATCCAATTTCTAACTAATTTCAACATTAACATGCAAAAATCAAACAATTTTTCATTGAGATATTTTATCAAACACCTAGAGTTCAACATAAACTTTATGAGTTCATTGTGTAATTTCAATATCTAAACTACCACATTTGAATGAAACTTACTATAATCAACATCTAAAGTACAATTTTTAACTTATGTACTCATTAACATCCAAAAAAACTAACAATTTCATCAACCCTAAAAACCTAATATTTCACAATTCTATCAAAACAATCTAACATTTGAACATTGAAGTTGATTTGCTTAAGTTTGATGAAATTCACACTTGGAGCTCCCAAATTTGTATTCTTTGTTTTGAAACACAATGGCTTTTTGTTTCTGCGTGTGTTGTTCTAGAAAAGAACGCAACGTGAGTTAAGTCACGTTGGTTTCGAGCGTGAGTTAACTCACGTTGGCTATCAGCGTGAGTTAAGTCACGCTGGATCTACCGAACGTGTGTTAACTCACATGGGGGTTATTTTTGAAAGTTTGGAGTGGAAATGAGCAAATTTTTTTGAGAGAAGAGCAATTTTCATCTCTAAGTGATATGCTCGAAGAGAATAACTAAGAAAATACTTCGGCATGTGATGTGAGGCAAATCGTGTAAACTCTCTACTTTTGTAAAATGAAAACTAGAGAAATCAAAGGGAAAGTGAAAATAGAGTATAGAAATGGGCTTGTAAACTTTTAGTTGGGCTATTAATCAAATTGAAAAGCAAGAGGGCAAGAGAACTTTATGAAAATTGCTTTTCTCATATCAAGTTTTACTTAAAAACAAATGGAAAATAACATTTCGTCTCCAACTGTAGTTAACTACCGATGAGCCAACTACAGTTGAGTCAGCTGCACTTAAGTGCAGTTCCTGGGAGACGTAGGTGTCTGCAAGTCTCGATTTATTTTGATTTTTCGATTGAAACGCGTAAAATCGCAATTTTTTTCCCAAGTGTGCGTCTGGAAAAGTGACCTAGAGGTTGAATTTTTAACGAGCACGCATGTTTAGGACATAAAAATAACATCTCCAAAAAAAATTTAAATTTCCGACAAGGGACGAGTTGAATATGAATTTTTAACGCGCTTAAAACTCAAGAAACCAAAACATCGACCTAGATATTGAATTTTGAGCTACTTTTTTGTTGCAGACACCTCTACGAAAATATATATAGAGGATCTAAAAATCTCTGTACCATTCCGACTAAGCCTTGATTTATTTTGATTTTCCGACCGAAACGTGCAAAAGTGAAATTTTTTCCCAAGTGCGCATCCGGAATAGTGACCTAGAGGATGAATTCTTTTCATTATTTTTTGCACTCATGTTTAGGACTTAAAAAAAATCTCCCACAAAAAATTTCAATTTTCCTTTTATATAGTGTGTATAGACTATAGAGTTCCTTTTATATATACTGGAGTTCACAAGAAAAATTAGGAGAAAATTCCGTTGAGTGATTGTTGAACATCCTCTTGCCTGCATGGCTGGCTGCATCATATGGTGATCAACCATGAAAGAGCTATATACTTGTGTGATTATGAATCTTGGGTACGAATTTTTTTGAGATGAATCTTGGTCCAATTCGAAACAACAAATATTATTTTATTTAACAAGAATTCACACCTATTATATACTTTTATTTATTTTATGCTTCAAGTGAATCGATATTGATTTAAATGTTTTTGTATAGAAGGAAATGTTGGGTCATGAAGGGAGTTAGGGGGACCGCCCACATCTAGGTTAGAGCAACCGTACAAGTGAGAGAGACGTCACGCTTTTACCCAAAAACTTAAGACAATGGATTTATGAGTCCTCTCACTTATAAAGTGTTCAATTTCCACTTTTCTCTCGATATGAGACATATAACACACACTTGCACACAACAATCTCCCACTCAAGTGTGAGCCCATCAATTCATCGTGCTCATCCCTCAAGCAGAGACTCTTTCGCCCGCGCACACTTATACTTGTACCGCCATTGTCTCCGCACACAACGGAACCCGCCACCTGAACACCCTTGGTCAAGAGGACTTTCGACACAAGGAGCCGGTCGAACCCTTCGTCAAACCACAACTCTAATACCACCGTTGGGTATCGTGGGGAGCCAGGGGGACCGCCCACATCTAAGCCAGAGCAACCGCACAAGTGAGAGAGACGCCAAACTCTTACCCAAAACCTTAAGGCAATGGGTTTATGGGTCCTCTCACTTATAAAGTGTTCAACCTCCACTTTTCTATCCGATGTGAGACGTGTAACACACAATTGCACACAACTGGAAAAACCATCTCGTTTGGATCAATATCCACCCTACTTAGATATTATCTTAATTATTCATGTCTACTAGTTTTTTTACGGTTTGGAGGGTTAAAAATATAGGGAAGATGAAAAAATGAACCTTCAAAACCTTCAACTCTCAATGTCATCTATTTCTTTCATGTGGTCCTTCCTTTTTTTCTTCAAACGCCCTCCCCTCCTTTCCCCTCTAAACGCGCAAACATAGCCTTAGAATTTAAATGTTGAAAAGTTGGGAGTCCAATATTCAAACTCCAGCTCTTATATATATATATATATATATATATATTATGTAATGTCTCTGAATTAAATTCACGAGACACTATACTTTTTTATTTATTATTATGTTATAAGTACGAAGTTTCTAAATCCGTTTAAAAAAATTGTGTGAAATAAGTGTATTTATTCGATCTAATCTCTATTGAAGAATACTTAAGATAAATTCTCTCATACCAATTGTATTCTCTTCATACACAAGAATCAATGATCAAACCAATTACTATTTATTAAATAGGTTCAAATCTCTCACCGACCGATAAATCAGTTACAAGGTAAAAAAATAAAGGGAAATGCTAAACATGCTCCAATTTTCTCTAAATTCAAGTAACGAAAATACTAGTATCATTTAGAACTTTGTTTTATCCTTCCGTCAAAACAAATTTGTATCCTTATTCAAGGAGCTGAATTTATGGATATAAAGTTCCTTTTCGAATTAACAGGATAAAGTGGAAAAAACACCAACATTTCACACTAACCATAAACTCGTGTAACTACTACTATTACCCTTTTTCAAGCATTCTATGACCGACGTCAAATACTTACGGAGACTTCTGTCAAAGACAAGTTTTTTGATCCAGCAGACACCGCCATATCCCGCATTATGGGCCCACATGATCATGTTTATGACCACCGGCGAGTTGCTTTATGGGCTAATCAATTCGAGTCAAAAGTAAAATAATGTCGTTTATGATCCATACTTAAACTAATTAGTGTAGTCTCTTATTAATCACGCAGTCAATGCTGAAGATGTGTCTTGCAGCTGTTTCCCTATAGGCACATACTATTGATTTGGCACACACTAAGTCGATTGGGACAACAATCATGTCTTTCGTCCCAAACCGGCTATATAAAATTAGATAAATGATAAACAAACTTACAAAATTATCCTTAGATTATTCATTAGAGCATTTGCAATGGGAATGAGAGAGTCTAAAACATTTAAGATTTGATACCCCATTGAAGAGAAAAATTGTTGGTGTCTTATAAGACCTGATGCCTTACTTAAGACTTCTAATCTTAAGTGGGACCCACATTTTTTAAATATTAAAAAATTGAATTGTAATGGTATAAAGTTATTGATAGTTGATTAATGAGTCTCATTTAAGAAATTTGCGTGAGATTTGGGTTGAAGAGATTGAGTACTTGTTAGGTACTGCTATTAAAAAAATTATAAAAGAGTGATGTGTACACGTGAGACTCATTTAAGTACCCAAAAAAGAGTGTCTCCATTGTGAATGCTCTTAGAGAAACAAAAATACTCTCTTCGGTTTTTAATATAAAAAAAAATTCAGTAAAAATTTGATCTTATTTATAAGAAATATGTCAACTTTTAAAGTGTAGTTATTACGTAAAAGATTATTCTACTCTTTATTTAATGTTTGTGCTTTTAATATTAGTGACTATTTAATATTTCATAATCTTCTATAAAAGGTATATTAATTGTAAAAACATTCAAAAGTTACAATAATTAATGAATATTTTTGTTTTGATGTTTTTTTTCTTATAATAAAAATTGGAGGGGGTATAAATAATACGTATGAAAGTGGTGATTCAAGTTTTTAAATACAATTTGATTTGTTTAAACTTTTTGTTGGTTAGAATGATTTTGATATGTCTGGTGAAGATCTAAGATGTGATGTGGTGATTCGAGGTGCTCTGATGTGGATGTGGTTAAGCATCCACAGTGAAGGAGAAATGTATATGTAGACACGTTAGCACTGAAATTGAGATACTAAATAGTATTATTAATATCATTTGTTTCTTTATTATCCTTAATCCCCTTGACACATCTTGTGTTTCAAATCATATCTTTAAAGAAAATGTTAAACAGTGCTCCAGTAGCATTAGTTAAGTGATCAACAGAAGTAAGATTTTATTAAAAAGTGATATAATTATTACCTAATCAAAAGTGACAACTTATATTTTTAAGATAAAAAAAATTATTTTTGGATTGCTTAACCAGTGTCCCAAAGACACCGGTTAACAAGACTCTATCCTATGGGGGCAAATCTTAGTTTAAAATGAAGTAAATGTGTAATGATGAACAAGCGTAAAGACAAGAAAAAAAAAATGTAAAATGATATTATTGCAAATAAAGTTGAGTTACATATATAGTAAAATGTTCAATCCTATGTGGGCAGATGAGTAATCTAGTAAGCTATTTTACATAATGAAAATGAACTCGTTTGCATAGACTTTGATTCTAATATTAATAGAGAAAGAAATAAACCAACCCTTATGGTGCATGAATTCTAAGTGTCTTCTAACTAACTTGAAAAAAAACTTCTGCAAGTTTCTTCTAGTATTTTGAATTCTGAACAATAAAGTTTACTCGAGTATTATTGTTTCTTTAAAACTTTGCACACTTTAATTGATAGTTATTTTGGGAAATTATATAACTTGAATCTTCGAATGACTTTAGGGACACTTATCTACGAGTTCTTCTTTACTGATCACGAAAATGATCTTCAAATTCTTGTCCATACAATAGAGGAAATTTTGCTTCGAATGTTAATTTTTGAGAAGTAGCTCTAGATGTTTTTTTCTGCTATTCAGGTAATGACTCGAATAATCACCAATTTATTTGATGTTATCTTTTGAGACATGTAAAAGTTTCCAACATAACATTATTGAGATATTAGAAATGTTTAATCATAACTTGCATATAACAGGGACGTGATTAAAATTCTACTTAAAACAATTGTAAACTGACTATTGATGCCACTGTTATTAATAAAAAAAATTCTCATTCTTGATTTCCTTTTTCAAAAAATAGATGTTTATCAAGAAAAAAAATTATGGGTTGAGAGATTCGTATCAATGAAATACCCCTCTAACAATTTCTTATATGTAAGGTTTCTACCCATAAGTACTCGTGAGATTATGTCAGTTGGTAAGTTGGTAGAAACAACGCATAATATATGTAAGGTCTGGGATTCGAACCCGGCCACCACAAAAAAAAAAAAAATTCTACCAATAGAAAAATATATATCATATAGTCACTTTTTAATTTGTCAAAATATGCGGTCATATTTAAGTTGGATGTTTGTAAGTTAATTATTGAAAAATTTGCAACAAATTGTTCATTTAAGTCAAAAAACGTTTAGATTGTTAGAAAGTGCTTACTTGGTCATTTAATGTTATAGTGACGGATTCAAAAGTGTTTATGACATCAAAAATGATTGGGTTGGGTGTGGAAAAATTTCTTTCCAAAATATGGTAAGAGTTAGGTACTTACATACTTTAATAAATGATACTTCTTTGTTTGACAAAAAAAAATGATATATAATCTTATAGCGGCAGGTTCAAAAGTGTTTATGACATAAAAATTGATTATTTACCCATGTTTTCTTCTTCTTTTGGTCGGGTGTGGAAACATTTCTTTCCAAAATATTGTAAGAGTTTAGGTACTTACATACTGTAATAAATGTTATGTTTGACAAAAAAACGATATACAATCTTATAGTGGCACGTTCAAAAGTATTTATGACATCAAAAATAATTATTTATCCATGTTTTCTTCTTCTTTTGGTCGGGTGTAGAAAATTTTCTTTTCAAAATCTTGGAAGAGTTTAGGTACTTACATACTTTAATAAAGGATACTTCTTTGACCAAAAAAAAAAACTATATATCTTTGTCAAAAAAACACAATGGAGAAGTATCCTTTATTTGTCTTAGGTCTTGAATTCACTGAATGTTGGAGATTCTATTTTGGATATTGTCCACGGTGGGGCTCTGTCTTTCATCCTTTTGTTTTTAAAGACTTAAATAAAAAAAATAAGGAATGTTTAAGAATCCTTAGTTAAAGCTAATTCGTATACTCCACATAATTTTTAATCCAAAAGCAAAAATGTCGGTAGAAAAAAGTTAACTTCTTCTTTCGTTTAATTAAGGTGACAAATTAATTTAATGGTTGATTATTTAACTAATTAGTTTTCTTTCAGTCCTTCCCAAAACTAGAAGAATTATAGTGTGTCATGTATCAAAAAATAAATAAAGTTATTTTCAACGCCTTTGGTTATTTGAAAGTGAGTGAATAATGAAATGTCTATATTCTTTAATTTACTATTATATATAATATAAAAAAAAAAATCTTTATATTGAAAAGATAAAAGTTTGAACTTTCAAAATAAATAATACACAATTTTCAATATCTTATTTTTATTTTTGATTTTTTAACTTCTGCAACACATATTAATATTTCCCTTATTTTAAAGGTAAAATATTGTAATCTAGGAAAAGACAAATGAAAATGTATAATATCCTTTAAAATAGTGAGTCTTCGATGGTTTTTTCTTTTGGTAGTGTTGAGTCTTCGATGGTTAAAACATGTCCATCACAACTCAATTTTTTAGTTGAATAAATTTAGATTTAGGGAAGAACATATGTGAATGAAGGAGTCAAAGAAAATCTAAGGAAAACGCGGAATTCGTACGGTATAATTTAAATTAAGTGTCATAAGCTCTTAAGCTCTAGTATATGTGCTAGGTTGAAAAGTACGTTTAGTGTAAGTTCTGTTCCAAGTTCTGCTGAAAATGAAGTGTCTATTAATTTATTAAACGCGATTTTGTTGAAGCTTAACATGATACAGCTGTTCTCAGGTTCTATAGAGAACCACCATTATCTTTCTTATTACGTGTATGGGCACCAATTATATGGAAAATTAGTATATCTAAGCATGATCATTAGCTACATATTGGTTGATACCTCTTAAAAATGAAGGTATTGACTTTATTAATATAGCATACTGGAGCCCTCTATTTTTAGTATGATAGATTCACTCAATTCTGGTTTCACATTGAGCAGTGAGCACTATCAAACCCCCACTAATTACTTTTTTAAAAATCTTTCTATTAAGTTACCTTTTCCTTTTTAAATTACACCATTTTAAATTAATCCGATCTAATATGCATTTTAGAATATAAATTATAGAAGATTTTATCCTTATGTGGGACTCTATGGGGCACAATTAGGTAAAATTCTATCAGAATTATATCCTTGTAGTAGTCATTGGTTCATTTGCACTTGATATGCAATATTCGACATTATTTTATAGGTTTTTTTGTTTCACGTTTAGAGTTATTTTAGAGTTAAAGTATGTAGTTTATTGGTATTTTAGTCGAGTTTTGTAAAATATTATTTAAAAGTCATAAAAGGACAAAAGAAGGGAAATAACTTTGAAATCATGGAAATCCATCTGAATCAGACGACTCTGTGATTGTGTTATGGTTTTTACAAGTATCACTAATGATGATTGAGACATTGTCATTACGGACATTGGAAAGAAATAGAGCAAGGAATGAAGAAACCAAAGGATCAAGTATTGTCAATCTCGCATTGCGGGCTATGAGCCCCGCATCGTGAGATATGAAGATCAAGTAAGATGTCCGCTACTGTCTACCTCATGTCGCAGGCTATGAGCCCTACATCACAAGTGTGGAATGAAAGGCAAATGGATTTTGGTTATGTTGACCTCGCATCGTGAGCCACATGCTCGCATCACGAACCAACTTTCCCTAAATTCTAAGGAAACGCGCACCTATATATATAGGACCCCCGAGTCAGTGGAATAACACCTTTTGACGAGCAGATGAAGACACAAATACAATTTTGAAAGGAGCGGAGCAAACGGAGCCATTCAGGAACCAAATAATCATCAACCAGAGATCCTTTTCTCATGTTTTCTTATTCATATTCATTTGTATAGGTTTATGAACTATGAGTAGCTAATTCTCTCTAGGTTAGGTCATGAAAGAGGAACTTCCCTTTGATTGTTTGATTATGTAATCTTAAACTATTCTATGAATTTCAGCTGATTACTTGTTATTTTATTCAATTAATATTGTTCTTAATCTTTTTTATGCGGTTACGAATGTCCATAAATCGATTTAGGTCACGATGATTGCTAACTCTTACTTTGATGGCTTGACTTATTTTAACTGTTCATTTATTGATTAGCTTTAGACAAAAACTATTGATAATTGTGTATTTAATTTGGCGTTCCTAAACCTTCAAGGGTTATGGGTTCACCTAAGATATTAGAGAGTAGTATCTGTTGAAGAGAGTTAGTTACCAAGAGGATGGCTTTGCCATTTTATTCAAATGTCTTAAAATCAAGTAATCAGTTCACACTGAATTTATAGTTGTAGTTACCCAAACAGTCAAGGTAAGGAAATCTGACATGACCTAATCATTTTTCTCTTTATCTCAAGGAAATCAAACCAACAAATTTACCAAGTGCACCCCCCGTTGCATATGTCCTAATCATAATCGTAGTAGTTAATTTGAAACTAGACAACCCTTATGGATACAATATTACTTTTTGTTGACACACTAGTACACTTGCTAGAAAAATTGTCACCACCGATCGTGGTTACGATAGCCCCTATACCCAAGATTTAAACAAGAACGAAGGATAATATTATGGGTATCACTCATATTAATAATACAATCAATATCCTCTAGCACTAGACTTACAACAATAAAAGACACGTTGAATCATTTTATGCAAATGTCTGGGATAAACGTGCAAAACTAATTGGAGTTAATTTTTTCTATTTGAGAGGTGATTTAGAGAGCACAATTACCTTTTTTTTTGTCAAGTAGTTTAGTGGCTAGAATTCACAGTTTTCAAGGTGAATAAGTAGGGTGTCATTTGACATGGGATTACATTTGATGTAGATGATATTTTAGAGACATAATATAATATAAAGCAGCATAATAAACGACCTTTCTTAAAATAAAATAAAAATAATGCGACCCAAATGTCCCCTACATTTCTTTTGTGCACACACAAAAAAAAACTATATACTACATGAGTTTTTTTAAAAAAAAAACATATGAGATTTTTTTACTCGTGGAAGCTAGTTATGATCATGTGTTGTAGTCCACTACATTCAGTGCGTTACTGCGTTTATTCACTTTTAAAGTTATGTTTAATCATAAGTTGCATTCATAATCATAAAATAATCTTAAAAATTGACATTCTTAGAGACCAATCAGAGATAGAGAAACATATGCGACCATTATTGTTCTCATCATTTGAAGCATAGATGTGTAGGGTACATTACTGTCAAAGTAATTTGGACATATGGCAAACATAAATTCATTCCCCTCTATATACAAATGTCTTGCAAACGGGTGTCCTGTCTACTCTTTAATAATTTTAAAAAAAGAAATTATTTTTTTAAAAATTAAATATTTTGATTTTTAATTAATTACCAAAAATTTTATCATTTAAAGTTCTTAAACAGTGTCCTAAGAGCACTCATTAACATTTTTCATATATTAAATGACTCTTTTAGAATACTTTTATGTCTCAAATCAATTTTTGCTTACCAAAGGGGGATGAATTAAATAGAAGGGACTAGGTTGGAGAAGTATACATATTATATTTAATGATTGACACATCTCAAATGAGATTACCTCCGATAAAGGAAACTTATGTGAAGTAAAAAGAAATCAATTGTCATTTTATAATACTAATTAAGAGTTAGTTATATTTTTTCTACTAATATACTCTTATTTATTATGTAAACTCGTCTGACTACTCTACTAACTACAATTAATAAAAATGATTTAGTAAATGAAGCTCGTTTTCTCAATAAAATTAACGCAGACATGGCCGTTTTTAAAATTTTGGTGGTCTAGGGCGAACCTAAAATTTGGATCCCAAATAATGAATATATAAAAATAATTTAAATGTCCAAAGTGTGAAAATATTTTGCTTGAAAAAGATAGTTTTTATTACGGTAAGAAATTATCTAACAAAAACATCAAAATTCATAAAAAAAATTGATTTTTTTTTATATTCAAATGTTCATAAAAACAATTTCTACAACCATTTCTAGATGTAAAGTCACTAATAATTGAGTCAACATCAATGTTCTATCATATTTTTCTCAATTGACTCTAAAAGATTCTTATATTGATTGTATTTCCTCATCATTGTCTTTTTTTAAAAGTTACAACGCTTTGTTGGATGTGTCGACTCTATACTCATATCAAATGGAAGGCTTTTGGCCATATTCATGTTAGATTCAATTGCTTAGCTTCCATCTTTGTTGGAAGTGTTGGCTCTATACCCATAAAAATGCAAGGCTTCTCATAATGTTCATGCTAGATTCATGACACATAACCTTCAATTGTTTAGCCTACAACATTTCTAAATAAGAGGTGTCTAATGGTTTCTTTTGATTTTCACGGAAGGGTTTGGGATGGTGGAAGACTAGGGATTTGAACTCCCTTTATAACATCACAATAAATTATATATGGGTCAACAAAGAACTAAACTCATTACTAACAATCACACCTCCTTTTAGAATTTAAGTAATTTTTTTAGGGCCTAATGAGCCCCTAATTATTTATGTTGGAGCCTAAATTTCATACTTATTTTTTGAAACCTACGACAGTCGCCCTACTCGCTCGGCCTCCAATACTGCCTTGGTAACTAATCATTTCTTGGTAAAAAAATACAAGTAATAATTAATTTTTTAAAACTATGCACAACTTGACGAGGGAGTATTTATTAGTGAATTATTTATTGATTCTCAATTGTCTTCTCAAATGATTTCCATGTTAAAATATTGGAAGTCGTATAAAAGGCATAATCATTTAATGTTGAGGTTATATTTGTTTCATTTTATACCAAAAATGAAATAAAATTGTGATCCGGAATAGACATGAAGTAGACAAGTGAAGTAGCTCGGATGCGGTATGTATTTGTTAGGACATTAACGTTCAAGTCTATAGAGGTTTAAGGAGAGCTTAAATGCTTAACTGAAAGAGAAAACGTACTTCCGTATGGATGATAGACCTATATATAGGTGGTGCGTACTGGACTTTGGATCTGAAACAGTTATGTGGTTGTCGTATACCCTATCTGAATCACAAATCATTATTTTGTTGTCGTAAAAAGGTTGTTAATTTGATCACGAGACTTGATATTATACGATGAAGAACGTGATATGGTTCATATTTTGTTAATAATATATGAATCATAACTAAGAGATGTGTTGATATTTAATATCCAATTGTACCTTAGATGTGAAGGAATCAGTGGCAAGAAAATACTCGATATGTTCCAAATTATATGTCATTCTAACAATTTTATATAGATTAAGAAATGTAATTAATGTTGTATAGAAAAGAATATTTGTGAGTTGTTTTACAAAAATATCCTTCATTAATGATATAGAAAACATACAGTAAAGGAATTGAAAAAGGATAAAGTAATAAATAATATGAGGCATAGTTAAAAATTAAGCATCAATGATTTATTGATATTGTAAAATGACATATAATTTAAAACAAACATTTTTTGCTAGAATAACATATAATTTAGATTATCTTGTAAAAAAACATATAATTTAGAATAGAGGGAGTCCTAAACACGAGTGAGACAAACAATATAAAAGTTTCATTTATTTTGAATGAAAAGACGGTAGTCGTCATGTTATTTACCATAGGGCATTTAAAATAGAAATTTACATATGGTATTGACTTTTTTCTTTTGTCAAAGAAATTCCATTAAAAACAAAATAGGGCCAAATGGTAATTGCCAACATGAGTGGGTCATGTGGCACACTCTTGTTAAGTCCAATTATTTTTACAAAATATATCTCCACTCATGTGGACTTAGGAAAATGAATTTCTACTAAATTTACTAAACAATCCTTTTTTCTTGACTTTAAATTTGTGACACACCAGTTTTTCTAAAGGACTATTTTGATTTTTTTTTCTTAAACTTCCGTATAGTGTTAAAAAAAACAATCACTTATAATTTTATAATACAATATATATTTGTATAAGATTTTCTTCAAGTTATACATGAGACAAATATTGTCATTTAAAATTTATAACTATGAATATCTATTTGGTATACCAATTTCTTTTAAATTTTGCCAAAACAAATGTTTATCATGGATCAATTAATTAAGATATAGACTCTCACTGGTCAATTAGTTCAAATAAGAATGTTATGTTATTAGTATTGATTTTATTTTAATATTGTCACCTATAAATGTTATATATAAATATCTATTTTCGTATATTGATTTCTTGTAGATTTTATCGAGACAAATGCTTGTCACTGACCAATTAGCTCAAGGATAGACTCTCAAAAATAAATTAGCTAGAATGGGAATGTGTAGCACAAATTGTAAACGAGACAAATATTTATCAGTTAAATATCTATCTATTAGATATTAATTTCTTATAAATTATGCGTAGAAAAATATTTGTTATGAATAATTATAAAAATAAACACGGGACAAATATTTTATCGCATTTTTTTTGTTTAATTTCAATTGTATGAATTAAATTGTATGTTATGTTTCTTTAACTAATCAAATATGTGGGACAAATATTTTATCGCATTTTTTTGTTTAATTTCAATTGTATCAATTAAACTGTATGTTATGTTTCTTTAACTAATCAAATATGTTATCCATTCCATATTGCTAACATATAAGATAACACTAATATCTATAATGTATGTGTGCGATAACACGAGTATTTACCTAGTTGTCTTTGTAAACAAAATTGTTTCTTTTATGTCCCGTTTATTATTGAAAAACAATTACTTCATGAAAACTTCTACTGTTCAATTGAAGAAAAAAAAAGGGAATAGGTCTCGTTTTTTAAGTATCTTTAATGAAAAATAAGACTTTTAAAAAAAAAAATCTTTGTTTTAATAATTATTTATGCATATTTTAAAAATATTTAGTTACAATATTCTAAATAATTCTTTGAAAAAAAGTATTCAAAGTTTTTGAAGAGTTATAAGTTATAAAATAGATAATTAATGTTAATTTAATCTATCATTGGTTTTTGATTTTAATATTTCATAAAATTGAAGTGATACATGTTATTAATGAGGGGTCTGAGGAATTATGATCAAATTGAGCTCCGAGTAATCATATAAGTGGATTTGACACCACACTTTAACTTAAAAGCTTAAAACATTATGGTTATGGGTTCCCACTATTACTCACATTGAAATCCCAACAATCTTCCCTCACATTGGCAGACACTTGGTTAGAAAGACTTATAATTCAACGATCTGGCCGAACCATTAATTATGATATCATTGTTGTGTCATTAGATGAGCTTGAGATATCATTAACATTAGGTCAAGAACAACCACATAAGTAAATCTATATATCTTTACCCGAAACCATAACGAAATCCCCCCCTCTATGCCTCTAGCGCTCCCTGAAAACAAAATAATACCCCTTTATTTTTTTTATTTTAGAACCCAAAACATGTAATTTTCTTGTCATTTACAAAGGAAAAAAAATATAGTTATTGTTAATTTAGCCATGGTTCTATTTTTGTTTTTCTCTGGGATTTTTACGCATTTGAATTTTAGAATCTGGACAAAAAAAAAGTTATTTTTACACATCCAAATGTTAGAATTTGAACACCCCCCTCTACATGGTTTCAATCACTCTTGTGCCAAAATGCAATTTCTTAGTATCTTTTCTCATCCTTTAGAAACGGAAAAAATTAGCCACGACTGAACCGCGACTAACTTTTTTTTATAGGAATTTTACACATTTAGATTTTAGAATTCAAACAGAAAAAAATTCATACACATCCTGATTTTAGAATCCAAACACTCTCTTTACATATTTTAAACCCCTTTCGTGACAAAATGCAATTTCATAATTTTTTTTATCCGCTTATATGGTTCAGATTCTATAATTCAAAAATTAAGAGGTATTTTTTTGTTTTTAGTGCCGGTGTGAGTGACATGTGGGACATAATTTCTCAAAACTTTAAAGACATTATTTGGAGAGGAGAGTGAAAATAGAAAGAAAAAAAATGAGGAAGTAGATAAGAGAAAAGACTAAATAAAAGAGAGATAGAAAAATGTTGTGGGAGAGTGATGTAGAAAAGTTTTGTGGAATAAAGGATCCAAATTTCATTAGATTCCTTTACTTATATGTTGTTCAACCTTATTTTCTTATTAAATGTAAATTTTTTAATTACATTTAAAATATCAATAATACAGTAATGAAATAATAACGATTATCAACAAAAATACAATGTATAGTGTTATTAATATAGACTTAGAACATACATCTTTGATTTTTCATTTGTTTCAACGCAACCAAGCCTTCGGTCCTTGTGCTTGCTTGCTCCAACAAGAACTATTATTACCTTACTGAACGTTAATTGTTTGGGAGTTTGGAGGGGATGAAGAACTTTGAGGGGTGAAAAATATAGGGAAAAAAATTGAGAAATCTTTCACGTTTATTTAAAGAGTGTTTTTTTAGAGTGATAAATTAATGCTTATGATTAACATATTTTTAATTTTGAGAATATTATAACAACATACGTTAAATTTGAAGAATTCATATAAACCCTCCAAAAACCCCTCCAATACAATTCTGTAGTTCCCTAAACAAGGAGAATTTTATATTTTGAAGAAAAATAAGTCACACAAATCCCTTCTCCCAATGTCCTATATTTTTTCTACTAACTCCTTTATTTTTTTTTCCAAACCCTCCCTCCCCTCCAAATTCGCAAACAAAGTCTAAAAGTGTTGTTTGTGGTGAACAAAACAATCCTAAACATAGAGCCTATATAAAATGAGTTTTACATTATCGACACATCGCAATCAACTAAATGTGTGATTTAATGTAGTTATGATCAAAGTCAAACATTTGACGGTGTCCATGGATAAGATAATTTCATTTTCTTTATTGCTATTAATCAATCGTAAGTTTGATAACTTATTAATGATTTGATAATATCATATCCTTACGTCATCTATAAATAAAGTTTGTATTTGCGTCCAAAAGAAAAGGTTTGAATCTCCAAGAAAATCTAGGGTCTCACAGGACTTGTGAATCTTACAGTGTGTACTAATAAATAAATATAAAGTAGTTAATTTTTTTTAAAAGAATATAAAGTAGTTAATATATATCCCCTCTTTGCTGATCTAAGATTTCCAAATTAAAACCTTAATTATATGAGATTCCATGAATTTGGATTAGTGGTTTTCTAAAATCCTATGACACCTAAGTTCTCAAAACGCGTTATGAAACAGGGGACTGAATTGTGTCACTTAATGCAATTCTTTATTATTGCTCCATAAACATTGCGCCAATCCATTCCCATAATTTCAAGTTCAAAAGTGGTCACACACATGTCACTCTAACATTAATTACCATGCTCCTAATTTCACTTTCAATCAACTTTTAATATACAATATAAAATCTCATCCGTGCTAAATTGAACATAAGCATTTTCACAATTAATTAAACTAAGAAGAAAAAAAATAAAGTGTAGCAGCACATAAATACAAACACAAATTTTGTGCACCTACGAGGAAACTCACTTCCAAAGAGTTTCACCTGAAAGCTAGGTACGCACAATCACAATATCTATAAATACCTTTCTTTGGCATAGACAAAATTTCTCACTAGAAAGTACCAATATCAAGTACCAACTAACATTGACATAAATATATTTCGATAAAAACTATACTATAGTATATACTTAATTTGCATGAACAATGTCTTCAAGTGGTGCTGCTAGTTCTGCATACAGAGGAGTCCGCAAGAGAAAATGGGGAAAATGGGTTTCCGAAATTCGCGAGCCTGGCACCAAAACAAGAATCTGGTTGGGAAGTTTCGAGACACCGGAGATGGCAGCTGCTGCATACGACGTAGCTGCCTTGCATTTCAGGGGACGTGAAGCCAGGCTCAATTTCCCGGAACTTGCAAACACTCTTCCTCGTCCTCTAAGCAACAATGCTGACCACATTCGAATGGCAGCACATGAGGCCGCCTTGAGGCTAAGAGCCAACATGCTGGCGCCACCAGATAACAATAGTGGAACAGGCTCAGCCAGTTCCACTGATGCGGTGGCGCCTCTGAGGGTTAGACTCTCTCCTAGTCAAATTCAAGCGATTAATGATTCGCCTATGGATTCTCCTCCTACGTGGATGCAAATGTCACACCCCTTTATGATGGATGATCAAACCGTGTTATATGGTAATGGCTATGAATTTGAGGAAAATGAATGGGAGGATATACAACAACACAGTGATTCTCTTTGGGATCCTTAGCTTGGTACGTAACATACGTAACGTATAACGTATGCTGATCATATAATTAATATACCTATACATCATCTTTTCGTATTTTAGTATTTAAATGTTAATTGGATTTTATACTTACACATTTACGTATTTAATGTATAATGTAATAGTTATAACTATTCAATTAATTAAGGTTGATATAATTAGAGGGGTGGGATAGTGTGACACAAAATCCACTTGACTCTTGTCCTGTTTTATGAAAATTACTAGCAAGGGATCAAAGGAATGAGTTTGGTTATATTAATTTTCTTTCTTTGAGGATGAAAGAAACAAGTAGAGGACGGTGGTGAGGATTGATAATTATTCATGATCACCTCATCAGAATTCAGAAGTGGTTATGGCATAAAATTACATTTGTTACCATTTGTGTTGTTAGATAAGGCAGTATTTTTTGGAGGGACCCATTAATTTAACTATTTTTGGGTAGGTGTATGGCTAGATTTATTTAGAGTTTATTTATAACGGGTGATACTCATGATATTTATTTGTATACACAAATGGGGCACAAAGTCTGTTTTTTATAGGCTGTGGGAAGGGAAGTGTGTAGTGTGATTTATTTTATTAATATTAAATAAAAATTTATTATTTGTATTACAAGTCCATCTGTCAAGCAGATGAAGCTATTGTTATGAGATCATTTCTCGTTTGATTATTTGATCTCCTTAAGTACTCTTTGTTACTTTTGATTATTAATATTATTCAGTATAAGTGGAAATTAATTAATTTTTTAGTAACTCTGCTTTTTTGTTACAAGAGATAAAACAAAAACGAAAAAGAAAATACTAAGGCCTAGAGAAAGAACTTTCGTGGATTATCGGAATCCACAATAAGAATAGAATATAAGTATATGTTTGGAAAAGCATCAGGGACACCTATAATTGTGAGTTTGTGACCAACATAGAAATTAGTTGACACTTGACACTCCGATTCTATAGCAGTATATGTTGGATGGTGGCAATGATAGTATCATATCTAAGATGAACAGCATAGCTTAAGACTCAAAAAAAAACAAAACCAACATAGCTTAAGACAATTATAAGATCCCATATTTCAACGTGATACAATCAACATAAGTAAAATCTTTTAAGTAATATTACGCTTAATAATTTATTTATAAATATTGTATTTTATCAATTCAATCGTTGAATATTAATGTTTCATTCCATTAAACACACCTTAAATTGGAGGAAATGAAAAATTGAATGAATAGGTGGTATTTGATGGAATAGATTTCATTATACTCCATTTAATTTCATTCATTTTTTTAGAAAACAAGACAATGAAACCAAGTTCTATCCCACTCGATTCAATTTCATTCTATCACTCTCCATCGATTCAAACATAACTTTAGACAAATTTACTACATTATTATTTATGAATCTCCATATTATTTCTACAACATAGTTTAACAAATTAACGGCTACATCAACATCAGTTAAACGGAGATTGAAAATAGGGGTAACGGTGAAATAGTTTATCAACTAAAATGACATATTTGAAACTTTTGAAACTTAAAGGATTAACTTGGAAATTCTGTCAAACTAAAAGGACCTAATTTAAACTTTCGAAACTTAAAGGACTAACTTAGAAATTCAATCAAATTAAAATGACCAAAAGTGGTATTTGACCTATCTATTAACAAGACCTAAAGGTATATTCAGTCTTTTGTAAATGTAGTTTCAGTTCAGTTCAATTGAATTCGTGCACTAAACCGTTAAATTAGTTCGGTTCAGTTCGATTTTCCTTCTAAACCGAACCGTTAACAGAGATAATTACTAATCATCACAGTTTTCTGTCATGGCATTTCGTAGAGCATTTTCATCTTCCTCTCAACTCCACAAAAACCTCAATCTCAACCCCAAAGACACCACTCTCTCTCGCCATTCCGAACACGTCAAACTCGAAGAAATCATCCATGTTTTCTGTCAACAGAATCGCCTCAAAGAAGCCATTGATTACCTCCACCGCATCCCCCAACCCTCACCTCGTCTCTACTCCACTCTCATCGCCGCTTGTCTCCGTCACCGAAAACTTGAATTCGGAAAAAGAGTCCATGCCCACACAAAAGCTTCTAGCTTTATCCCTGGCATTGTCATTTCCAATCGTTTGATTCATATGTATGCCAAATGTGGGAGTTTGGTTGATGCCCAGATGGTGTTTGATGAAATGCCTCAAAAGGATTTGTGTTCTTGGAATACTATGATATCCGGTTATGCTAATGTGGGGAGGATTGAACAAGCGAGGAAACTGTTTGATGAAATGCCGGAAAGAGATAATTTTTCTTGGAATGCCGTTATATCTGGTTATGTTAGTCAGGGAAGATATAGGGAAGCTTTGGATTTATTTAGAATGATGCAGGAGAATGAGAGTTCTAATTGTAATATGTTTACGTTGTCTAGTGCTTTGGCGGCTGCTGCTGCTATACCGAGTTTGCATCGTGGGAAGGAAATTCATGGGTACTTGATAAGGAGTGGGTTGGAGTTGGACGAGGTTGTTTGGACTGCTCTTTTGGATTTGTATGGAAAATGTGGGAGTTTAAATGAAGCTAGGGGTATTTTTGATCAGATGGCTGATAAAGATGTTGTTTCGTGGACTACCATGATTCATAGATGTTTTGAAGATGGAAGAAAGAAAGAGGGATTTTCTTTGTTTAGAAATTTGATGGGGTCAGGTGTTAGACCAAATGAGTATACATTTGCTGGTGTTTTGAATGCATGTGCTGATCTTGCTGCCGAACGAAAGGGAGAGGAGGTTCACGGGTACATGACACGAGTAGGGTACGACCCGTGTTCGTTTGCTGCGAGTGCTCTTGTCCATTTGTACTCAAAGTGCGGGAACACTGAAATCGCAAGAAGGGTGTTCAACCAGATGCCTCGCCCAGATTTGGTGTCATGGACTTCTCTAATTGTTGGGTATGCTCAGAATGGTCAACCTGACATGGCTCTTCAGTTTTTTGAATTGCTACTTCGATCCGGTACAAAGCCTGATGAAATTACCTTTGTAGGGGTTCTTTCTGCATGCACTCATGCGGGATTAGTGGATAAAGGGTTGGAGTATTTCCATTCAGTAAAGGAGAAGCATGGATTGGTGTATACTGCAGATCTTTATGCATGTGTTATTGATTTATTGGCACGATCTGGACGATTCAAAGAGGCAGAGAATATTATTGATAACATGCCCATGAAGCCTGATAAATTCCTTTGGGCATCCTTACTTGGAGGGTGTAGAATACATGGGAACATTGAACTAGCTGAAAGAGCAGCAAAAGCGTTATTTGAAATAGAACCAGAGAATCCAGCTACCTATATCACCCTAGCTAATATTTATGCTAATGCTGGTCTGTGGACTGAGGAAACCAAGGTTAGAAAGGATATGGATAATAAGGGAATAGTAAAGAAGCCAGGCAAGAGCTGGATTGAGATTAAAAGACAAGTGCACATGTTCTTAGTAGGAGATACATCTCACCCCAAAATAAGTGATATACATGAATACTTGGGAGAACTCTTGAAGAAAATGAAGGAAGAAGGCTATGTTCCAGACACAAATTTTGTGTTACATGATGTGGAGGAGGAGCAGAAAGAGCAAAACATTTTTTACCACAGCGAGAAGCTTGCTGTTGCCTTTGGAATCATTTCAACTCCACCAGGAACTCCAATCAAGGTTTTTAAAAATTTAAGAACTTGTGTAGACTGTCACACCGCAATGAAATATATATCAAAGATTGTTCAAAGAAAAATAACAGTGAGAGATTCAAATAGGTTTCATTGTTTTGAGGATGGTAGTTGCTCGTGCAAAGACTATTGGTAGTAGTGCACTACAATAGGAGCTTTGTTTAGCATCAAATTGCTACTTTCAGTGTATCATTGTAGAAGAACACACAGGCTTGGACTGTTGCATTTATCAACTTCATTTGCCTTCTTTCACTTTCATTTGAACAGTGTTGCTTTCATGCGGAACTGATTGTTGGAAAGATTTACGCTCTCCTGAGGCAGGTGGAATGAAGATGTTACTAGAGGTCTGGTTGGTTTACTGTTATTCACCTTTGGCAGAGCGAGAAAAGGAAGGAAGACTTGAGTCACAGTGCATGTCAATTATTGTCATTCTTTGCTGAGTTAGCCTTAGAGCATGCACTTCAATAGCAGTAGATGGGCATGCTATCACAAAACGAGGGTGCAGTCTTCTCGTACAGATCTTGATTAGAAAGCTAACTTAATTAGTCAAAGTCTTACCAAGGTGTATTGTGTCCTGAACACAACTAAAATATAAGGGCATATTTGATGGCGGCTTCTAGGGTGTGAGCCTAACTAAGTCCCTCCCCCATGTACCATCAAATTTGTCTATATGATACAATACATAATATTATCAATGGCTGGGATCTTCATTGTCAATTACTACTCTCAGTTAAAGAAAATGTGGCTTTTCTCCCCCTCGGTGTCATTTTCTTAATTTCGAGAACATTGTGATGATTTCAAATTGCACTCCAGCTCCTTTGTCTCTAGATAAGGTTGTGCAGACTGAAGCACCAAGGTAATGGATCAATAGCCATGAGGTGACAACAAATGGCGGTTGTGTTGCTCGCTACATGGCGCTTTGGAACCTCAAAGATGAGAGGTCTACGGCATTGTTTTGGTCGTCATCTTCCACAGTGCCTTTGCCAAGGGTAAAACTTTCTTTCTCTTTGGCTTGATCCCTGAATTTGTGGTCATAAATTTGGGATGGAGTATTGCTTTTGTATTTTGGTTTTTGTTGCTTGATCATATTCCAAAATCCAATTATTTCACAAATCAATATTAGCTGAGTTATTTCATTGTACTTCAGTTTTGAGTGACCCTGGTTATATCTTCTCACCATATAAATTAACCTCCTATGCATAACTTCATGGATATCCCTATAAGGTCGCCTGCAGATTTTGCTTCCTCTTCCTTCAAACTTTTATGCCTAGAACATTGTAACTGTGTACAATGAAATAACCACACACCCTCAATTCTTTTTATTCTATTTTTCAAGCTTTGGTTAAGGACTACTTTCCATGCTTCCCACTGTGATCCATTATTCTTTCCTTTGTGTTTTTGAAGAGACAGATATATAGACAAAGTATCTGTTGCAAAATAGCAACAAAAAGTGAACACTCTATTTGTGCATGTGGCAACTGTAATGTGAAAAGTAATAGGGTGGCCTAAGGAAAGTTCACTAATTTCTTCTAGGTAGCAGTAGCGGTAGCAGCAGTTGTTGCTTGTTTGTTTCAAAGTCCTAATTGAAATCCCATGGAATAATGAGTCAAGTTACCTTTGTGCGCAGGAAGACAAGGGAAAAGTGAATGTTCAATTGATAGCCAACCCGATCCAGTTACCTTTTGGCTGTGTTATTTAAATTAAATGTTTTTCCAAAGTCTTGATAGCTGATCCCTCTGATATTCTTATAGGATGCAATTGAAATAAACTTCTAATGTCCTCAATGTATGCCACAACGGAAAATTAATGTTGTGGTTGGGGAGGATTGTGCTTTTCTACTGCTGTGGTGAATTCTGGTTGGAGTGCAGAAGTTGTTTGTTTCTTCACGTCTAAATGTTAGGCTCCATAGTTTCATAGCCTCAGCCAACTCCAACAATTGCAATCCTTAGGACTGAGCCTGCATTTAATACTAGTTGGCATGTTGTAGAAGCTTGTAAGAGACACGAAAAATGTAAAATACTCATTGTTGGCATGATGCTTGGAAGTTGTATGGAACTGATGCAGTCCAATTAATCTTCTCAAATAATTACTATGACCGCGAAGCTCTTGGACTGTTATCAGCTTTAGAATGGGTTCATCAATTACACTTGGGACCTATCGATTTTGAGCTTGATGCTAAAAAAGTGGTGGATAGTTTTTCATCAGCACATCAGGATGTTACAGAATTTGGGATGATAATTCATAATTGTAAAACTATCTTTGAACAATACTATGTCAACTCTAGTGTTGAGTTTGTGAGGAGACAAGCAAATGAGGCAGCCCATAGATTAGCTAAGGCGGCCACATCCTCAGCTAGTTTCCAGATTTTGGTAGAAATACCAGATTGTATTGAACACATTTTAATTAATGAAAAGATATAAGCTTCTTTCCTTCAAAAAATAATAATAATAATAATAATAATTACTATGACACCTACGTTTAGAAGTAACCAATATCACTTTATGTATAGTGTCACAATTGTGGTTATTTGATATATTAATAAAATCCCTTCCTCTGTTAGTTTCTTTGGTAATACATAAGTTTAAGCACCTGATTGTATTAAATTCTGTTTAAAACGAGTAAATTTGTGTTTAAGTGTGTGGTAGGCAAACTATGTATCAGAAAAATGTTCAATTCCAACATGGTTTAACCGTATTAGTGTGGAATACAACAACATTTTTAGCAGTTAATTCTGTACCAAACTTAATTTGCAATGCAATGATCTAAGGAGACTCCAATTTTAAAATGTGACATTATGAACATAGAAATACTTACCATGTTCACGCAAGGACCTCAATTACCACAATATTTGTTGTACTAATTAATTAGCAAGAACTAGAAGAACAGGTAAAATTGAGTTGATATATATTGTCCAGATAAACACCCTTAAACTTCTCGGTGCATGACATCAATAGTTGGATGTTGAATAAATTGAAGAGCTACTACTGTCAAGAGGAAGATGGCTGTCTGAATCTCTGGTGGCGTTGGATTGCTTATGGATGGTACAGAATGAGAAGATTTTCTTGAACTCTAGTACAATGCAGGGATGCTATTTCGCAGTCCAATGAAGATTTGTCTTTATCCTGCTGATAGTACAAATTGCGATCCCTCTCATAATGCTGGTTTCCTTCTGATCATGGACGTGTAAAGCTGAATGGAGACTGTGTTGTGATTACTCATGGGGCTAAAGCGGTTTGTGGGGGTTTAGTTCGCAGTCATAATAGAAATTTTTCGGTTAGGTTATGTGAATTCTCATGGTGCTAGTACCCTCGCAATGGCTGAGTTATGGGCTATGCTTAAGAGGCTGAAGTTAGCTTTTGTGCGTCGTTATCGCACAATTGATTAAGAGGATGAAGTTAGCTTTTGTGCTTCATCATCGCACAATTGACATTGAGTCTGATTCTAAGGTTGTAGGGGGGTCTGTTGTAGATGGTTGTAACACCATACATCATTGCTTCTTACCGGTAAATCAAATTTTTCATATCCGGGATAGTTGGATCATTACTCTTTGAAGCATTGTTTCGTGAAGTCAACCATGCGACAAAGCATTCATTGGTTAATTTTGATGGATCTTGGTCGTACTTTTGAAGTTATTTTTGATTTTATTTGCTTCACCTTGTTGGCTGATTGGAACTTTGTTGCCTTTCCTACGAGTGTTTAGTCTTTTTTTGGCTAAATGAGTTTTTAGTCTTTTTATTGTTTTTGTTGTTTGGGTACGTCTATTCATTAAAAATAAAAGCAGATAATCAATAACATAACTCATTCATTAGTTAGTTAAAAAGATGCTTACTGTAAATCATTTTCTCTTCGCTGCGCCAGATAAAAAACCATTATTCTCATAGTTAACGGCCATAATTCATCGCAACTTATTCTGAAAGCTATCTTCCAAAACTAGAATAGTACACTTAAATGTGGTTTAATTACTTCAACTTATGATTGTAATTGTATTGAGTTGAGACTATACTATTCAGTTCTGAAATCATTCAGAACTGAATGACAAGATTTTGTGGAAAGTCCGGAATGACAAGATTTTTAACGGGAGAAATTATTTGGCACACGAGGTGGTGGAGGAGATTAAAGTATTGTCGTGGAGGTGGATTTTGAGTCGGACAAAACTCCCGGTTGGTCTCTTTTATGAGTGGAGTTGGGATCCAATTTCCTGTCTCAATAGGGTAGGTAGGAGGTAGGTGTATTAGGTTCTGGGGTTGTGGTTTGGTGTTGTGCATGTTGGTGTTCCATTTTGGTAGCTTCAGGGATCCTCTTTAGGAAGGCCGAGCTTGCTGTTGTGGGACTGCTAGCTGTGCAGCGGCTGCTGTCATGGCTGTGCAGCTGCTGTTCTTTTGGGTTTTTTCGGGTTTGAGGCGGTGGTATGCTCGGTTTGGCGAGTATATCCCAGCCTCGTTGTTCGAGGCCTTAATTGGGTGTATTTTTTGGTGTTTTTGGTGGGGTGGTGTTCCGTATATATGCGGCGCCATTTTGTATTTTTTCTCCCTTTCCGTGGGTTCTATGCTTCTTGCATAATCTCGACGTGAATAAAATTTGCCTTTTCAAAAAAAATAAAAAATCATTCAGAATGAGAAAGTTGCACCTATGCTGGAAATACTGCTAGTTGATCATGCTGCTTCAAAGGTTTGTTTCTTGAATTGTGCCCGAGCATTAAAGTAATTTTTTCTAATAACATTAGCCGATAAGAGTGTCAAATGCAAGTTATACCTGTATATTGATAATTAAGCACGACTGATTTTCTGCAATATTTGGCATGAGGAATATATGAACCTGGAGACGTTGAATCAACGTGTGCAAGCTCTATTGGATTCTGACATGTCTTAAGCCACTGGTTATTGTGGCGTGCCAGACGAGGGACTATCTTTCCCTTCTACTATTGTTCGTTCATTAACAAATAGCAAGTACACTAGTAAACTTTCCTAATTGATGGAAGTTGTTGTTCTATTTATCATATTTATAGAAATTTGTTAAATTTTAGTATATAATGTTTTGAAATTGAAAAATCTAATTGTTGTGTGCACTTTCAAAATTGTCATGTGGAATGTCTTGAAATATATGTATTTGATGTCTCATGCAACCTAAAATTTAGGATGAAACAATGCCACCCGGGATAACTCATTTAGGGGATAGCTAATTCTTAATTGGACCCAAACCCGTTTAAGCTTTAGGAGCGTGCAAATGATCAACTCAATGGTTTTTTAGGGTTTAAAGAAAGCTTGTAAGAACTCTGAACCCTCCAAATGATGAATTTTGATACGCGTCACTCCATCAAATTCAATGGCAACCTTCCATTACTACCAGATCAACGACTGTCGCCGTCATGCACTTCAAACTCCTACACGCCACATCACTAATTTGCGTGCCGGATTAGCTCCAAACAAACAGTAATAGTTGATTATCCAATAAAAACAACCTCCAAGATCATGACCTGTTCACCTCCTGCTCAATTTCAAAATTCGCACAAAATCAGCACCATATAGTTTACCATTTTCCAGTGCTTTAAACTCATCACTCGCAAGGCAAAGTGGAACAATAAGTCTTGATGTTGATTTTCATTTCAATTTGTTTTTGACATTGACAACGAGAAAATGGGTTTAAGTTTATTTCAACAAAGGAGGAATAATAAAAAAGTTCTAATTGGATTTCGAAAAGAAAAAAAAAGTTCTAATCGATAAGCATTATGAAGAGAAGCAACATGCATCTTTTGATTTAAAAAGTTGAAGAGTTGTTGATTGTGCTTAAAAAAATGTTTTGTTCTTGAGTTGTGTCATATTTCTTAATGTTTAAATCAAATAGAATGATGATGTTTTCTTAGTAATAAGCTTCATCTTCTCATGTATTTTTCAAATTTAAGTAACAACATAGACACCACCAATGGATCATTCTTTTTCAATGTCATCCAAACTCTACTTTCTCAATTGCTTTTTCATGTTTCTATTTATACAAACACCGCCTTGCATTTTGGCACCATCTTAATGTCCTTGCACAGGCAAAAGCAGAGCAACACTTTATTTTTATTCACTAAGTTTTGACATCTTTCTCATACCTTAACCCTAGCATTTTACTATAAATAGGAGTAAAATTCAGAGCAAAGGAGGCTGAAAACAAGAGAACGAAAGTCTCATAGAAAGAAGATATGTAGAAAGAAAAAAACACGCAAGATACAACTCTCAGCTAACCTCATCATTTTTTTAAACTCACATCCTCCATTCAAAAAGCTTAAAACAGTAACCAATACCAACAAAAATCCATAATTACAACAACAAAAATCCACTTTAAATTTCACCACTATGACCATCACTCACCTTGTCAAAATGAAGAAAGAAATGCTAATTTATTTTACTGTTAAAAAAATCCTAATTACGTAAGAATTTTGAAATTGAGAAGGAGGTGAATATTTTACTGCTAAAAGAATGTAGGGAATTTTTTTTACTGGTTATGAAATCTACGGTGTCATTTTGGTTTGTCGTCTTTCAAACGGATTTGTTGAGGGTAGGGTAATTTTTATGCTCTCTCTAGCACTAACCTAACTTAATGTACAAAGATTTGGGACTAGTTACCCCTTTTGTGATTTAGATTTTGTTTGCTTGATCGTATTCAAAAATACATTATTTCACAAACCAATATTACTTGTGTTATTCATTGTACTCTCAGTTTTGAATGATCCCCTTATTTATTGTGTCAAACGCTAGCTCAATCTATTTATTGTCACCCATGCAGTTAAAAATCAGGGGCAGATACTTTTCTAATATTGGATATGGCTGTGGTGATTGTTAATGTTAAAGATCTAACAAAACAGAATAACTACCTTAGTCTAGTCAAATTGGTTGATTTGATGTAAAAGAACAGAGTGTTACAATATTGTTCATTCATAAACTAGTGTTACTCAAGGCTTTGTAATTGTGTGAAGTGTGGTCGGTTACAAAGTTTTAAATAACGTTAATTTAGGAATATATAAAATTGCAACCAACTTCTTTTCACATCAAACAAACAAACTAATCTACACTGCGATAGATCTTTTTACTTTGTTTGTAGTATTTTATATTATAAAGTTAACAGTCATCGCTACTATATTCTGTGTGGTGAAAGTTAGTGTCCCTGTTTTAATCTGCTTAAAAACTTAACAATGATGGCTTGAGGTGAGCAATAGTTTGTGGGAGAGGCAGAGTGGTAAAACGGCGAAGGCATGGAGCTAATCTTTGTCACGATATCATGACTTTGGGGCATTCAAATATAGTTCTTGAAGGCAAGGTCAAGACAAACAATTCTATATTAGTCTTATGTGGACAATAAAGGATTCCATATATTTCCTTCCCACCTATAGTCTAATATTAAAAATCAAAATCTTTATTTTTGTTTCATTCCATTCCTTTGATACTCATCTCAATGGTAAAAGCTATTTTGAATTGATAGTAGTCTACTGTCATGGTTGTAGTCTTCAGAGAGGAAGAACAATTCAGTATCTAATTTTTGTGTGACTACATAGTAAGTGAAATATTCATCGTTGCCATGATGCTTGGAAGCATTATAGAACTGTTTAAAATTTAATTTTGGTTGATATAGGCACAGGAGGTTCCAAGTAATTTTCCATCAGTTGATCGTCTATGCCAGTAGGAAATACCACTTGAAAGGACATGTGAAGAAAGTAAGGTTATTTGTGAAGAACATGATGATAAGGATAATGAGTGAGAGAGCAACTTAATCAAGCATTCCACTTTCAGCAAATGTTTCTAACAAGGACGAATCCTAATTTGAATTTTTGTTGAGAGTTGTAATTCAATTTAGCCAATTGTAATAGGTGACTTGTAGTGAAAGTAAGAACTATCAGTTAGTGAATTTTTAACTGCTTTGTTAGTTGGTTGAAAAATACAGCTGTACACTCTATGTTGTATAAATAATTAGTGTATGTGAAAATTGCATATATAGAGAATAACACATTGTAAAGTGATTCAATTCAATTCAATAAAATTACTTCCTTTCTCTCTCTCTTTCTCCCCAAAAACTTTCTCAACAACCTTCACAGTTTCTGTTATTCTTCTTCTTCTTCTTTGATACTCTGAACAAAGTGCAAGGAGTAAAGTGAATTGCTCCAACATCTGGCATCAGGAGCTCTGGTTCTTCGAGATTACAGAGATTCATCAATGGCGACGCACACTAACGGTAACTTCCCTGCAAATCTTCCAATCCTTGGTGGAAGAATTACGATAACTGGTGTAAACAGATGAAGGCGGTGTTTGGATTCCAAGACGTGTGGGATCTTGTAGAGAATGGGTTAGAACCCATTGGTGCTAGTGCCACGAAGGAAGAAAAGACTGCGTACAATGAAAAGAAGAAGAAAGATTACAAAGCTCTGTTCATTATTCATCAATGTGTGGATGCTGACAACTTTGAGAAAGTGGGTGATGCATAATCTGCAAAAGAAGCGTGGGATACATTGAAGAAAACCTATGGAGGTGTTGATAAGATCAAGAAGGTTAGATTGCAGACGCATAAGAGACAATATGAGCTACTACAAATGGAAGAGAAAGAAACAGTTAATGATTTTTTCGCAAAAACTGGGAAATTAGTAAACCAAATGAAAGCATGTGGAGAATCTGTATCTGAGCAATCTTTGGTTGAAAAGATTCTAAGATCTTTATCACCAAGATTTGACACTGTGGTGATTGCTATGATGGAATCCAAAGATCTTGCTACAATCACAAAGGAAGAACTTCAAGGTTCTTTGGAGGCTCATGAACAGCGTATGAACGAAAGATTCACTGAGAAATTAAAATTTGAGGTTGCCTTGCAAGCACAATCAGTTAAAGATAGGAAAGGGAAGGGAAAGTGGAATGGAAATAGAGGTAGAGGTAATCATCACAACTCTTATGGAAGAACTAGTCAAAGTGATCAGGGTTCAACATCAAATATCCAAAGAGGTGATGGTAGTGGAAGCTCTAATGGTGGACCAAATGGATATTCTAGAGGTGGTGGAAATTCAAGAGGTAGAGGTGGAAAGAAGAAATTTAACAGAAGCAATGTCCAGTGTTACAGCTGCCAAAAGTATGGGCATTTTGCTGATCAATGTTATGCAAACAAGAGGGATACTAGTGAAGATGATGCAAAATTTGCAAAACAAGATGATGATGAAGTTTTGCTAATGGTTACAACTACAGAAGAAATAAATTCTGGTGACCTATAGTATTTGGATACTGGATGTTCTACACATATGACTGGAAGAAGAGACTGGTTTGTGAAGATCAACAACACATCCAAAAACAAAGTGAAATTTGCAGATGATAGTACACCGTCAGCTGAAGGAATTGGTAATGTTCTGATCAAGAAGAAAGATGGGGGACAATCACTAATCTCTGAAGTGCTATGCATTCCAGGTATGAAGAGCAACCTTTTGAGTATTGGTCAGTTACTTGAGAAAGGGTACAAAGTTTCATTAGAAAACAAAATGATGAGAGTGAATGATTCAAAGGGTAAGTTAATCTTAAAAGCTCCTATGTCAAAGAACATGACTTTTAAGATTGAACTGAATGTGATGGAACATAGGTGCTTGGCTACAGCTGTTAGTAGAGATGAGTGGCTTTGGCACTACAGACTGGGGCATCTCAACTTCAGAGACCTCAAATCTATGCAAAAGCGTGGTATGGTTTCAGGACTACCTGAAATTCATATACCATGAGAAGTGTGTGAAGAATGCGTGCAATCCAAACAACACAGAAGTAGCTTCAGTAAAAATGCAGGAAGCAAAACAAAGAGTATTCTTGAGGTGGTGTACTCTGATGTGTGTGGACCAATACAAGTGGAATCAACTGGAGGTAACAAATACTTTGTTACATTTATTGATGATTTCAGTAAAAATGCAGGAAGCAAAACAAAGAGTATTCTTGAGGTGGTGTACTCTGATGTGTGTGGACCAATACAAGTGGAATCAACTGGAGGTAACAAATACTTTGTCACATTTATTGATGATTTCAGTAGGAAACTATGGACCTACTTGATGAAGAGAAAAAGTGAAGTATTTGAGATCTTCAGAAAGTTCAAGAGCTTAGTTGAAAAACAAAGTGGTTATAAGATTAAAACACTAAGAACTGATGGAGGGGGTGAGTATGTATCTAGTGAATTTGATGCTTTCTGTACTCAAGAAGGGATAATGCATGATGTGGTGCCTCCCTACACACCACAACAAAATGGTACTGCTGAGAGGAAGAACAGGACCATTATGAATATGGTGAGAAGCATGCTTAAGAGCAAGCATCTACCAAAGGAATTATGGGGAGAAGCTGTATCCACTGCTACCTACATTATGAACAGATGCCCAACAAAGAAGTTGAACAACATCACACCTGAAGAGTGTTGGTCAGGTAACAAACCTAATGTGAATCATCTAAGAGTTTTTGGTTCCATAACATATAGACATATTCCTGACCAGTTAAGGAAGAAGTTAGATGATAAAAGTGAACAACTGATACTAGTGGGGTATCATTCCACTGGTGGATACAAATTGCTTGACCCTGTAAATAAGCAAGTAATAATTAGCATGGATGTGATAATTGATGAGGTGAAAGAGTGGAATTGGGGCAGTAATGAGAAGAATGATGCAGTAAGAATTATGTGTGAAGATTCAACAAATGAAGTTGAGGCACCTGCTCAAACTGAGACAGGAAGACCCCAGAGGCAAAGAAATATGCCTACAAGACTGCAGGAATGTGAAATTACCCTAGATAATGAACTGACAGAAGATGGTGAGCTTGTCCACTTAGCTTTTCTTGCAGAATCTGAGCCAGTGAATGTGAGTGAAGCTCTGAAGAATCCCAATTGGATAAAAGCAATGAAAGAGGAATTGGATTCAATTGAAAGCAACAATGCATGGTCATTGTTGAGTTACCACAAGGAAAGAAGGCCATTGGAGTAAAATGGGTATACAAACTAAAGTTGAACCCCGAAGGTGAAATAGTGAGGTACAAAGCTAAATTAGTGGCCAAAGGTTTTCTTCAAAGAGAAGGTGTTGATTTTGAAGTATATGCACCAGTTGCTAGAGTTGAAACCATAAGATTAGTTGTTGCATTAGCAAATATCAACAACTGGTCAATACATCAAATGGTTGTAAAATATGCATTTCTGAATGGTCCATTGAATGAAGAAGTCTTTGTAACACAACCCCCTGGATTTGATGTGAAAAATCATGAATCTAAAGTGTATAGACTATGGAAGGCTTTGTATGGATTGAAACAAGCTCCAAGAGCTTGGAATAAGAGGATAGATGGATTTCTAAATCAGATAGGCTTCATCAAGTGTGTTTCTGAACATGGTGTATATGTCAGAAAGGATAACAGTGAAGGAGTGATAATATTGTGTCTTTATGTGGATGACCTATTGATTACAAGCAATAGTGAAGCTCACAAAGTGTATTCAAGAGGGATATGATGAAGGAGTTTGATATGACTGATCTTGGTCAAATATCATATTTCCTTGGAATTGAGTTTCACAGAAGTAGCAGAGGTTTGCTTATGCATCAGAGGAGGTATGCTGCTGAAATCCTGAAGAAATTTGATATGGAGAATTGCAATCATGCAGTAACTCCAGCTGAAACTAGATTGCAATTATCAAAATATGATGAAGGTGATGTGGATCCAACTCAATACAGGAGGCTTATTGGATCACTGAGATACTTATGTTATACAAGGCCTGACCTTGCCTATAGTGTTGGAATTGTGAGCAGATTCATGGCAAGACCAAAAGTGTCTCATCTTACAGCTACAAAGAGAATACTAAGGTACATCAGAGGTACTATGGACTATGGAATCATGTTCCCATCAGCAGATCAAGGAAAGAAGTGCAGGCTGATTGGATACACTGATTCAAATTGGTGTGGTGATATAGATGACAGGAAATCTACAGCAGGTTATATATTCTCATTGGGAGGTTCTCCAGTATCTTGGTGCTCAAGAAAAGAACCAGTAGTAGCTCTCTCCTCCTGTGAGGCTGAATACATAGCTGCATCTCTTTGTGCATGCCAAGCTGTTTGGTTAATGAATCTGATGGATGAAATTGGTAGTGAAAAGTGTGAAGTAGTGACTCTGAGAATTGATAACATTTCAGCAATCAACTTAGCCAAAAATCCTATTGCACATGGGAAAAGTAAACACATTGAGATGAGGTTCCACTACCTAAGAGAACAAGTGAGTAGAGGTAAGCTGAAACTGGAACACTGCAGAAGTGAAGCTCAAGTTGCTGACATCCTTACTAAAGCTGTTAAGATTGAAGTATTCTTGAAGCTAAGAGGTTTGATGGGAATGGAATCATTGGTTAACCTGAATTAAGGTGGTGTGTTGAGAGTTGTAATTCAATTTAGCCAATTGTAATAGGTGACTTGTAGTGAAAGTAAGAACTATCAGTTAGTGAGTTTTTAACTATTTTGTTAGTTGGTTGAAAAATACAGTTGTACACTCTATGTTGTATAAATAAGTAGTGTATGTGAAAATTGCATATATAGAGAATAACACATTGTAAAGTGATTCAATTCAATTCAATAAAATTATTTCCTTTCTCTCTCTCTTTCTCCCCAAAAACTTTCTCAACAACCTTCACAGTTTCTGTTATTCTTCTTCTTCTTCTTTGATACTCTGAACAAAGTGCAAGGAGTAAAGTGAATTGCTCCAACAAATTTAGGGTTATGTTGTCAAATAACTTGAGAGGCTTGAACTCTGTTGAATTATTATTGAGAAATAAGATTTTATCCATGATTGAAACACTTTCATTCTGTTCTTGTAAATGATTTTCAGGTTTTTGGTGATAATTGCCCTTCATTGGCTTATACCTTTATCTGGCATACTTCAGGTTATAAAAATGCTTTGGTTTAGTTCAATTTAATGTTGGCATCCCTATATTATTACATGTATTTCTTTGCAATGGCTTTCAGAGATTTGGAATCTACTGAATTGGTTGTTGATTTCTTTATAAGTCTGATAAGATTTTACAGTTATGAATAACCACTCTATTGTTTCTCTTCTCGTCCTCTAAAATTCCAAGCTAGTCTAGGCAAATGGACCATCAAAGGAGAAAAACATTCTTCAGTGCTCTTATGGACACAAAAATCTAGTTGTTTTGTGTTCCTTAAGGTGGCAGATGAATCTTGAGTTTGATGATGAGGACTTGGTGGCATTCTCAGTCACCAGTTCGTGAAGCATTTATCTTTCCGGTCATTTTGTGGCAGATGATGGGTAAAATTTCCGTTCTCTCGGGCATGTACCTCGATTTAGTAGTCTTAGATTTGGCAGTGGTTTATCCCTGTTGCGATTTGGTTTCTGTTGAGTAGGTTGTATCCACAAGTCCAGTTATTTCACTAATCAATATTGGTTAAGTTATTTCATTGTACTCTCAGTTTTGAATGACACTAATTTCATGTTTAGGTGCACATTTGTGGCATTGTTCTATTGTTTATGTCATCTATTTATATCTGCCCACCATATAAATAAATCCCAGACCCTATGCATAATTTCATGGATATCCATATAATGTTGCCCATGATTTTTACTTCTTTTTCCTTCAACCTTTTATCCATTGAACATCTTAACTAGTTACGTTTTTTATTGTTTATCTGGTTTTATTTATATAAATTCACACACCCTTAATTCATTTTATTCTATTCCAGGATAACTAATATTTCACGTGTTGACTAAATCATGTCCTTCTATTATACTACAGCCATATTTTGTTGTGTTTAAGAAGTGGAATGTAATGAATGATCAAGATGATCCCAATAGAATATAATAGGCCCAACTTAGGTGATGAGTCATGCATTCTAGAAGGATCTAGAGAGATCTATTAGGAAAAGTTATAGGTTAAATTGTTAGAATGCAAATGTTATAAATAAGGGAATGGTCATTGTAATCATGATCAAATGAATGAATGAAGAATTAGTTTGTTAGACTAGTGTAGTTGTAGTTTTTAGTCTCTTTTAAAGTAATTCTCCTTCATTAATGAACAAACACAAAAGTTGTTCATAACAATTTAACCTATGACTCACCCTAATAGATTCCTCTAGATCCTTCTAAGATGCATGACTCATCACCTAAATTGAGCCTATTATATTCTATTGGGATCATCTTAATCATTCATTACATGGAAAGTAGCTCAATTATCAAATGTATGGGTAATCATCACTTTTTGATTGGTTGATTGTGGAATGGTGGATCATTTGCACCATGCATGTGTGCTACTGAAAAAAGAACGGTTAAACAAGTTCTTGAAGTATTAATCAATTGATGGGGCACATTTTTGGAATATAAGAACATTTATTACTTTTTGCAAAGATTATTTTATTTTCTTTTTATGGTTATGCTACAATAGATCCGTCTCATATTATGAAAATCTATTTTAACATGTAGCACATTTTTATTTGGACAAAAAACCATCTCATTGTTTTTTGAAAAAATCAAAACTAAAGAACACAAATGTCATTGGCTTCTTTACCTATTAGGTGTGGAGGGTTGGATTTGTACTCAGCATTAGAGGCTTCTTCGTACGCTTTTGTGGCTTCTAGGGCACAGTCTTGGGTGCTACAAGATCATATTTTGAGAGACAGTGAGTTATGTGGCATGGATTCAGATTTTGATAATGTTTTGGATGGTCTTCGTGGTGCGATTCCAATTTTTGATGTTAGCAGTTTTACTAGCAAAGACACCGTCCCTCCTAAAGCACAACATGTTTTTGCGAGTGCTCTTTTTAGTTAAAGTGTTCAGGATATGGAAGTTAAGTTTGACATGACCACGAGACAGAAGGCAATTTTTAGATGTTTGCAAGCAGCACATGCTCAAGATTTTCTTCTAGCTATCCCGGTTGATGGGTTAGGTCAGCATATGTCATCAGTGGAGTATCGTACTATCCTTAGATATCGCCTTATGATTCCCCTATTTCTTATTGATGAGGTGTGTCTTGTTTGTCGTAAGGCGTGCCTGGATACTTTTGGGGAGCATGTCGTTCATTGTAATGAGTTTCCCGGCTTTAAGTACAGACATGACTTTGTTAGGGATGTACTTTTTGATATTTTCAGACGGGTGGGAATATCAGTGAAGAAGGAGGGCGCCTGTGAACTTCCTGATTGACCCACTAGATAGAAGATCAACACTCAGGCCTCCAGATGTTATGGTGTATGGATGGGTAGGTGGAAAACATGCTTGTGTAGACTTGACTGGGGTTTCACCACTTGTGGGGTTAGGTGTCAGACCTTTTACCGTAGGACATGCAGCCCTTAAAGTTGCGTCAAGCAAAGTGGTCAAACATGAGAAAGTGTGTTCTGACAATCAACATGTTTTTATACCATTTGCTTTTGACACTTTCGGTTTCCTAGCACCAGAGGCTGTTGACCTTCTACATAGAGTTCAAAAGGTCATGCACAGCAATGTCATGACTCCTAGGTCCATGAATGTTGTGTTCACGAGGATTGGTTTTGCCATCCAAAAAGGTCTAGCGGCGTAGCTTGTTGCCCGCTTACCTTCTATTCAAGTGTAAATAATGGTTTATATATATATATAAGGGATAGGATCAAATGACACCAAGGTGTCAAAACAAATCTCAACCTTTTGTTTTATTTGATCTAAAGGTTTATAATTAGTCACTTAATCCTCATGTGACATGAAAATCTACACTTGCCTTCTAAAGATGAATATCTCAACTTGCCTAATTTAATCCCCTAATTTCTTGGCTCTCTCTCCCCCTCTCTCATTTAGCTTTAAAACAAGAAGAAGCAGCGGTAAAAAATACATAAAACTTTTGCCATTATATACATTTCAGGTTCATAACATAATATCACTATAAACAAATGACTCCTATACAATATATGAATGCATGGTACATAAACGGTGCTTCTTGCTGCAATCCAAATTTTAAATCCTTACATCCATAGAAATGCATATTCTAAAATAAATAAAAGATGAAATTTTCTCAAGCATATCATGTGAATAATTGCATATGTAAACATATTTTTTAGGACAAGTGACCAACGGTGTAAAAGCAAAGGCATTGGTCATTAATTACTCATTATGAAGGTATTTTTTACAATATACATGAATTAGGAAAACCTCAAGGTTGAAGAAGACACAAAATTGGAAATAATAATAGTCACGTGAGCTACATTAATGAATTAATATGAGCATTTAATCAAATATTAATAAATGGTTATGATTTGGTGTCAAGATTAATATGACACTTTGGTGTCATTTGATCCTATCCCATATATATATATATCATTTGTTCCTTCAACATTTCTAATAATTCAAATTCAACTTACAGTTAAAAGTTAATGTTTTTTTATTATCTATTTTTTTTTTGTCCTTTCATGCAACTACGACAATTGCAATCCTTATGCAACCAAACCATAGAAAAATGGGAAAAGGTCACAATGTAATTATTGTGTTTAGGGACTTACTCATTAATTAAACCTAATAAAAATCCCTTGCATTATTTCTTTGGTAATACATTAGGTTAAACACCTACATGCATTACAATAAGTGTAAGGTGAGCAAACTATATACTCATATAAGAAAAATGTTGAATTCAAACATGGTGTGCACTGTGCAATACCATGTTTTCATTCAATACCAGTCTCAATTTGCAATGCGATGCAATAGTCTTAGTAGGCTCAAATTAATTTAAAAAGAAAGTAAAAAGTGAAAGTAAAAGATGTCTTATGATCAACATACGAACAAACATACTTTGGTCGGAAGAAAAAAAATATGAATACATACTATGCACACGATAGGACCTCAATTACCACGATATTTGGTGTGCTAATCGATTAGCTAGTTCTAAAAGAAAATACACAATCGGTTAATGCACACGTTTAGCAATCAATTTAGTGTGTTTAAACCGTTCTAATGCATATGGTTAATGCAAACGTTTAATGCACACGTTTATAGCAATCAATTTTAAAGAAGACACATGTTATTTTTTATTTTCCAAAAATTATAGTAAAATCATTTCAACGGCCCTTGTTGTAAGATTAAAAATGAACTTATGTAAACAAAACATTCCCGCAATCAAGACATTAGTGATTGTCCGGTCTTAATCCAACGGTCCATAAAAAATAGATTTAATTTAATTTTTTAACTCTTAAAATACCGAACTTAAATCAAGACCACACGATCCATGGTACAAGCTCAAAATCAAATATTGCTTAAAAACGCCTCTAGGTGCTTGGGTGTTTTTTTTATGTAGATGGTGACAAACTAGGTAAATGATTTTATGGGTTAGTGTAATTTTTCATGTTTACTTCACAAATTTATATATCGAATATAGATTTGTAGTTGTTGTTATTCAGCCACCACAAATGTCTTATACAAACCACATAGTATATACATACAAACAAAATAATCACATAATATAAGGAAGTACATAGCCTCTTCTTGCTGCTACAATCATCATTGAACAATACTATCTAAAAAAAATATAACGTGATACATAACCTAATCAAACAATATTATCTAAAAAAGGATTGAGCAATAAAAATACTTCTTATCTCTCCCAAATTCCACCTTCTTCCAAAACATAAACACGTGTGTGTTATGCATGAATATGCAAATAGTAGACAATGAAGGAGAAGAGAGTGGCACCAAGGATTGAACCAAAAGAAACAGCATCACTACTACTTGGTCCTGGGGCTGGACCTTCAACATGGCTTTGATGATATTGGTGATCAAGTGGTATATCTCTGGTGCTGGCGGCTATGAGAACAACAACAAAAGCAACAATCTTCTTCATCTCCATTGTTTAATTAGTAGTACTTTGTATGTTAATCACACAAAACTATATGAAATTAATTGGAATTATGGGAGGGTTAATTTATAGTGGGAAGGACGCGTGTTCATTATTACTCCCTCTATCGTTGAGTTTAATGATAAAATTATTTTATTAATTGTAGTTAAGGCAGAATTAAGTGAAATAA
>Ga0228710_1000083_pt1 | contig 75312 bp, 36 predicted proteins | sample MedpolnodulmetaG_FD_177995 | JGI IMG/M metagenome (GOLD analysis project Ga0228710, IMG submission 177995) | Root nodule microbial communities from Medicago polymorpha collected in Santa Monica, California, United States - pink nodules | ecosystem: Host-associated > Plants > Roots > Nodule...
ATATATATATATATATATATATATATATATATATATATATATATATATATATATATCTATTTTTTTAACTAGTTTCTGCATCATAATAGGTCCGGGATAACCCAACCGGTCTTGCCAACGATTTGTAAACTTCAGGTTTACAATAATATGTGATTCCATTGCACTAATATAAGTGTAGTATCAAAAAAAAATATATATTGCACTTAGTTTCTCCAGAGTATATCTCGTAATATAGAGATATTTAATCTTTTTTTTTAATATGATATCAATTTAGAATGATATCCTTGAAAAGTAATAAATTTCGATGAAATTAGTTTCATATAATGCATTATCAATGTGTAATTCTATTACTCCATATAACAATATATTTGCTCTTCTGGAGCCTTCAATAATTTTTATTTATTTTTTACCATCAAATGTAATAATAAAATTAGTTTCTTTGTCTCACTCATCTAAACATTTTTAAAGTCTTTTGCATAAGAAATATTTCATTTACAAACAATATCCAACAAAATATACATAAAATTATTGTGCTCCTTAGCGAGTTTAAGTTCTAGGAGCAATACTTGCTCGAAATCTCAAAATAGTATAGACATGTTGATCACAGTCAGTCATTCACTATTTTTAGAGTCATTTTAATTAAATTTTTAGTTTATTTTTATTAATTTAGCATTTTATTTATAGTCATTTTGAATAAATAGTCGTCGTTAGTTTATTTTGTCAATAAGTGCATTATTACTATTATTATTACATAGTTAAAGGTTGTGTGTGTTCATAAGCTATGATCAAAAAGAAGAAAACATTAGCTACTTAAATGTTGCGCTGGCCAATGGAAAATGAAGTTTTGAGTGAATTGGTTTTAAATTGGAAAGGAGTAGGTGCAGCAAAAGGATAAGAGTATTGAAATTAACAAGTGGAAACATGTTTTTGAAACAAAATGGGCTTTAACCAAAGGAAGAGATGTTGACCCGAGAGAAAGAAAACCATGACACATAAGATGCATATATAAAAGAAACAGCTGCACCTCAAGAAAGACATTCACGTTTTGGTGGATCACGTTTTGGGAAAAGAAGCACGCACACCAATATTGGCAACTGAAGGAAGGGGCTACGGTATGCACAATATAACAACATCACCGATTAAATCAAATTGAGGAGCAACGCCGATACTCAATCGGTTTAATTTCTTTACTTTGTTGTTTATTTCTTTTATCATGTGTAGCTAAATTTCCTATGTGGTTGAGACTTAGATGAATCTGATCTTAGATGAATCTGATATAATCTTATGGAACCTTAATTTGTTGAACTCCTTCGAATATCAATGAAAGTCTAGTTTTAATTCATATTACTTTATGTTTAATGTTTTTTGTATGTTTATCATTGACTACTAACCCTAACTTTATGAATATGCAAATTGATCTTAGAGATTAAATGACCACTAACCCTGGCTTTTGACTCTGATCTAGGTAATAAGTTTAACCTAAGCAATCAAGTTAGAGATAGATCATTATTAGGTTATGACATAGGGATTAACGTTTTTAATACCTCCAACGGTTTCGAATTCACTTAAGAGATTAAGGGGTGTCATTGAACTAGATAATCATTGTTTGAATCAGGAGTGCAAATTACCACAGGAGAACTTCGGAAGATTCGAAGGTCTTAACCATACTTCTTTCTAATATTTCTAAAACCAACTATTATGTTTTATTTACGTATATGTTACATAAATCAACTCAACTGCCTAGGGCAACCATAATTTTAACATATTTGCCGCGTAGAAATTGAAACAATCCATGTGGATACAAACTTATAAATTTTATTATTTCGATTCATTTTTAGTACACTTGCTAAAAGTCTATCACATGCTTTTTAGAAGAAATCAACAATACAAACTTGATTTATAGTTACTCGGTAAACTAACAAGATTCAAAAATATAAGTCGTAAATCTTAATTGTTTCAAAAGTATCAATAATATCAAATTCATAAACACAATACCTACTATTTCATTAGAAAAGAAATCATGTGGAGCATTCTACCCAAAAATTAATAAATAAATATGCGGAGCAAAAATTAAACTAAACAACTGGTATGGATGATTCAATCTAGAAATAAAGTTCAATTTATCATGTGAGACTTCATCATTTCAATCAATGAGTGTACTCTTACGTTCAACCGCAAATGTGATTTATCGTTCAAAATTTTCTTGATATTGTTTTCTCAATGTTACTATTTCATGAGAACATTCAGAGGTATAAATAATTTTTTTTTTTAATTCTTTTGATAGAACTTATGCTAAGATCAAATAGATCTTATATATTTAAATTGTGGTTAAGAACTCCACAAAACTCTATGAACAATAAGCAAGTAAAATCCCAATTTTGCATGATCTAATATTAAATCTAAGTTCTTCAGGAACTATATTTCAAATCTTCATAAAAAATGAGCAAGAAAATTCTTTATTTGAGTAATCCTTCAGGGATCTTTAAAAAAAATTAAAAAAAAATCTTCGAGAATTAGATTACATTCTCAACGTTTAACTCTTCCAATACTTTCACTTTAAAATTTATAGAATGGTAAAATAGATCTTATTTTCAACCATAAATTTATTAATAACAAGGAAGATCATGATTTTCACTATCCTTCGAGGATGTTTGATATTAAATATTTAGTTCTTCAAGAACTATATATATCTGAAACATTCATAAACAATGATAAAAATTTGATTCCTTGCAATCCTTCTAAGATGCTTTAATCTTAATTTGTTTCTTCTTCAGGAATTTTAATACACTTGATCTTCATAATGATTGAGAACAATTCATTTACGCAATCCTTCAGGGATACTCGATGTTAAACTATTCAAAATTTATTAAGAATATCAAACATGTTAATGTATTAACTAAATAAAATATTATATTAAAAATATAAAAGATTAACATGATAAAAATGTATATTCAGTAGATATTAACAAAGATCTAGTTCTTCAAGAACTCATCGCAAACATCTATCGAGAACAACAAAGAAAAATCACAATATTCTTATTTTGCAATCTTTCGCAAATTCTTGATGTTAAACTATTAGTTCTTCTAGAACTATATCTCAAATCTCCGTAAACAATGATAGAAGAAATATTCATTCTTTGAGCAATCCTTCCGGGATGCTTTAATATTAAGAGAAAATATGGTTCTTCAAGAACAATATCATAAAATCTTTATTGTTTGTACAATCCTTCATGGGTGGTTCAACGTTAAATTCTTCCGGAATTTAAAATGAATAAAAAAATAAATAAATCATTTCTTCATACCTATGCCATTTCGATGAATTCTTTTTGAAATTTCAGAAAAATAAATCTATTCCTTTTTAGAGTCGGCATGGCAATGAGACGTATATGATTTAAATGTAATCCTTCAAGCAATCAAGATCATGAGGAACTCATGTCCGTGTTAGAATTCAAATATAAAATCCTTGAAGGTTATGTTTTTGAAAGTTCTCTTATTTTTCTTAATCCCAAGCAATCAAGATGAACAAATCAATAAGTAGTATGTATGATTTTCAAACCCATGTTATGGAAGAACTCATGTTTAAATGTGCACATGATTTGGAGAGGAATCTAATATATGATGATTTTCGAACCAAAAAAAGAAAAAAAAACAATAGTATGTATTTTTAGTTTATTGTGGCAATTGTCAAAAAGATTAATACCATTGCTCACATAATCATAAAACTTACCTGAAAGTTTCTCGTGTGCACAATTACGATATGCTCCAAGAATGAAACCCACGTGATCAATTATCATTACAAATAGGCATATCATAATCTTCTCAGTTGGCAAGAGCGTCGTGTTGATAACGTGTTATGAAATTAACAAAAGTATTATCAATTGTTGCATTATATGGAAAAGTAGAGAGAAAGAGATAAAGGGGAAAGAAGAGAATATATTGCATTACTTCACAAGTGTGTTCTTTACATGTCAATGTAGGTCCTATTTATAGGATACAAAAGTTGTAACTTACAATTAAATGAAGAGCCATGAGACTAAATATCAATAGGAATAAATAAAGTCATTTAGTCATAGTAGTTAAGGAATATAGAAGGTATAGGGACAATGGACATCCACATCATATTTTCATTTATTCACATAAGTGAGGAATTTGAAAACTAACAACTTATTTATTTGATCTTATTGTTACAATTTTTTTCATAATCAAATTTAACAACACATGAACTGAAAATTAAAAGTAAAATTAAATGAATTTAGATAATATAATATAGATATTATATAATAGAAATAAAATAATTAAATTAAAGTAAATAATAAAGCAAATATACAACAAAAATGGAGGATATAAAGGTATATAGTGCACGTCCTTTGCTAGTATAACAAAGAGGAGTGTGTCCTTGTGCACTTAACTCAGTTGGTAGAGACAATGCATAATTTATGTAAGATTTGAGGTTTAAACCCGACCACCAAAAAAAAATATGAGTGTTATTCATTGCGATAGAATTCATCCCAAAACAATTACGAAAGAGTGTTTAGCCAATAAAATTTGTTTCCTAGTGGAAAACATGAGAGTCATGATTATAATTTATGATGGATAATAAGTAAATAAACACTCGTGAAATCTTCGCTAGCTTTTTTTTTTTTTTTTTTTTGAGGGAAGCTTAATTGTCGTTGTAACTAGCAATTTTCATCAATAAATCAAAATATCTCACACAAATCATTATAAATAACCCCTAAAAATCATTATGAATAAATAAAATAAGACAGTACCTTTTTTAATATTAAATAAGTTAGTGCTTCTTGGATATATATAATAAATTAGTTAAAAATATTATAGTTATGATAAAACATAATTTTCCTTACATAGTAATGAGAAAAGGGCCTATCCCAAAAAATAATAATGAGAAAGGGTTGTTATTTTTGCATTATGTAAAAGGAAAACACCAAAACAAATATATAAATTCATTGGTTTTATGGTTTAACTAATAAAAATTAATTTATTAAAAATAGTTACAAAATAATGAAATAGGTACATATTCAATTCAATGGAGAGATCTAAAAAAGTATACACATTCATCATGCGTGTTTTGCAGCATCACTCCCATAATAGATAGCTATTCTCGTCAAAGTTTCAAGAATAGAAAAAGTTGACTTTATTTACATCAAACTTGTTACCCATTTTCTACTTAATTAATTAATAAAATATAATCTATAAAGAAAATCTACCACAACGGAGCATTGAAATACAAATAAAATTTACATGAAATATATGGTAAAAACAACTTGTTATCCTTGTCACACTTATGTTAGAATATGATAAAGTATGTAAAAGAAAAATAACCAGCCAAGGTTAACCATCTCAAAAGAATACCATTTTGATACCAAAAACTATTTTAAGAAAATCACAACATCATCCTTTCTATCACGTATATAAAAGTTTTTCCAATATTTGAAACATGCATAACGTTTTTCAGTTACAACAAATTTAATTAATAACCACATTGCATCATTCTTGTTTCCCTTTTTACCAAATTGTTTCTGAGTTTAATTAAGGTACCTGTGATTAATAAATTAATCATTTATTAATCACAACATTTATTAATCACAGGTACCTTAAGTAATCTTGTTATCAAATAAATAAAATCCTAGGTGTCCAACAATTGACAATCTTGTTACCTCTCAAAAAAACAATCAACAATATTATTAAGGTTTGTTTGAGAACATGAGTTGCATTCCATGTTGCTGCAAATCCGATGTTAAATCAACATCTTACAACAAAGTTTCCAACAAAGTTTCTAAAGGAAGAAGAACATTCAAATCATTAGCAGCTGCTATGTCACAAAAAACAGGTATGTGGTATATGATTCATTCTAGATAGATACACAAATTAATATATATTATTTTCTAATTCAATCAAATAATATTTGTTAAATTTCATGTTCATACAAAAAATAAAATTTTTGTTGTATGATAATTCCTTCCTCAAAACCACATTGATCTATTGTTTTTGGTTCATTTCTTAACATGGTATATATCCAAATTCCAAATGGAAATGTGGATTAATAATTTGTTTGGTCTTAAATTAAATTGTAGGTAGCAGCAGACATAGACAAATTACAGCAGAAATACTAAAATATGGAGCTGCAAAAAATGATGTTAAAGTATTAACATATGAAGAAATTGCTGAGGCAACAAACAACTTCGGTTCTGATTGTCTTGTGGGAGAAGGTGGATTTGGGAATGTGTATAAAGGATACATGAAAAGCATTGAACAAGTTTGTTTCTCTCTATTTCTTGTTGTACTAATATATTTCTAATTTTTTTTACAAGTTATGAGATACTCATATTAAATACTCAATGTTCAGAATGTAGCTGTGAAGACTCTGAACAGGGATGGGAATCAGGGAACAAGAGAATTTTTCGCAGAAATTTTAATGTTGAGTATGGTGAATCATCCAAACCTAGTGAAACTTGTCGGTTATTGTGTAGAAGATGATCAAAGGATTTTAGTTTATGAGTACATGGTCAATGGAAGCTTGGAAAATCACCTTCTTGGTAAGTAGTAGAATCTAAAAACATTATGTTTCTTAGACTTCTTTTTTTGGTGGATAGGAAATTTCATGCTTTAAGTTGTAACCATCGATCAAATTAGCCTCTCTTTTTTACGAATTAGCAATTGCGTCCTTGACGTCAATCAAGAGGTCTCTCTGTTAAGTTCTATTGTTAGCGAGTATGACTCACTGACATGTTAAATGAAGATGTGACATTCTACGTGGGCTCCGTATCATTTGTGGAGTAAAAGGCTAGGAGTTACTTTTCCAAAAAAAATTACCCTAACCAAAGTCCAATAGAAAATCATGTCAAGTGACATGGAGACGCAGCACTTTCGTCCCAAAGACATGGCAATGATGTAGAGTCCACGTGTTTCTAACAATTGAACTTAACGAAGAGATTATTTGATTGACATGTTACAATTTAAGGGACGAAATTGCCTAATCTCCCTTTTTTTCAATTCACCGAAACAAAACTATAGACAGCACTAAAACTGAAACAAGTGTGTTTGTTTGTTTGTTTGTTTACCACAGATGTAGGTAATGATAAGGAACCATTGGATTGGCATACAAGGATGAAAATTGCCAACGGAGCAGCAAGAGGACTTGAATATCTGCATAACTACGCAGATCCACCGGTGATTTTTCGTGATTTAAAATCGTCTAATATACTATTAGATGAAAATTTCAATCCAAAGCTTTCTGATTTTGGTCTTGCCAAGATTGCCCCAAGAGAGGGTGAGTTTGTGCCCAAAACTAGAGTTATGGGGACTTATGGCTACTGTGCACCAGAATATGTTGCTACTGGTCAATGTACCTCAAAGTCAGATATTTATAGCTTTGGTGTTGTGTTTTTGGAAATAATCAGTGGTAGGAGAGTAATCGACACTGCAAGAGATGCAGAAGAACAAAACTTGATTGATTGGGTATGTCACGTTAAACATGAGATTCAAACAATGAAAATTTCATTAAATATGGTGTTACTAACATTATTTTTAGTGTTACATATATAATATTTGTCCTTGTTTATGAATTGGCAGGCACAACCTTTGTTTGAGGATAGAGCAAAGTTCACTCTAATGGCTGATCCTTTGCTTAAAGGAAAGTTCCCTGTAAAGGGACTATTTCAAGCCCTTGCAGTGGCAGCAATGTGTCTACAAGAAGAAGCTGGCACGCGCCCGTACATGGATGATGTCGTAGCGGCTCTTGCACATTTAGCAGTACACAAAACTGATGAAAAAGACATAGCTGGTGAATCTATAAAAACTGCTGGTCATGTTGAGTCTTTTAGAGCTGCAAGTGGAAGTTCATTTGCCGCTGATAGGGCATCATAGTAGCTACAATATGGCCAATAACACAGACTATATGATTTCACTCCAAAAAAATGTGCTTAGGGTGTAATTCTGTTTGTGTAAAATGTCCTACTATTAAATGTTTAGGCTTTAGTGATTTTCATTTGGGATTGAAATCAGGATCCCTTTGATTCATCTTTCTTTCTTTTCATTTTTTTCAAAGAAAGTTTCACCTGAGTTTCTGTTTTTATTTCATTCATCATTGGACTTCTAAGATACCGATGTCCAAAAACATAAATGTATATTTCCAAATTCCAATTACAAATACATTGTTATTTTTTTAATGATCGTACATTGTTTAAATTTTGGGGTAATCCAATACCGGCTTTTAAAACGATCGGTTATTATCTCTAGGCCTTATCTCTAGTCAATACGAGACTTAGAACCTATTGTTGCAACAATGTCTCCAACAGGTTTTGATTTGATTCAAAACTTGCTTTGCCGACTAAGACACTCTTTAACCAAGTTGGATGGAAAGAGATTACCGCGCAAATTGTTAAAGACTTAAAACACGTAAAGATTAATCTGATACAAATGTAAAACTTAAATGACTTCATGATTTATTTAGCCTTTAATAAACTTGTAACGAACATAAGAATGCATATTTCTTGTTTCAATTTTTTATTTTTTTACATATTTCTATAGTTTTATTCCTTATATCAAAAAAATAATCTTATTCTTTAGAATCTATGAAGATGATTTGAAGCAAACACACTCCTAAAAATGAATAACTTCATAACACCTTTTAATAGATAAAAAGCAATGAACATTATCATTTTTAATTTGAATAATTTTTAAATTTTATCTATAATTTATACAAATTATATATTAACCAAAAATTATAAGTTTTTTTTAACACGACAAAATGAAAATATATATTAACCAAAAAGCTCTCCACAATCAAAAAGTGATTTTTGACATGTACAACCATAAAATTGATTTTTTATTACAAAATTACCATGAAGAACAATTAAAATATTTATTGGTTTTTTTTTTTTGAGAGGAAATATATTTTGGTTTATTATTGATGTTTCAATACCATTATAGTTATATTTTAATTTTAATTAATGTAAAGTTTGAAAAATATCATTTTTCTTCAAAATTATTAAAAAAAATATTGTTTGTTACATGAGAGAGATAGAGTGTGAGCTGGTCCCCGATCATCAAGCCTAATTATTGGGCTAAATTCTTTAGTCTCGGTCTCATGTCATGGCTGGAATGGAACCTTGGCAATGAAAACATTGGAAATACACCATGGAGTTGGGTGACCTTTTTTGGCGTGCAGAAGGAATGGTTTCTCGGCTTGTGGCGGTTTGCTTAGAGACGCTCATGGTGGTCTAATTCAAAGTTTTTATTGCAACCTTGGCCGCAATAATTCCCAAGGCGCTGAGATGTGGAGTTTAGTGCATGCTATGCGTATTGCTCGCCATCTTCGCGTTGATCGTGTCATTTTTGAAACAGATTCTAATCTTGTTGCAACTGCTGTTCTCAACAGTTCAACCACCATCTCTTACCTCAAACCTCTTTTGGAAGAGGTTCTTAATTTACTCCAGCTACAAGATTGGTCCGCCAACATTCAACATTGTTTCAGAGAGGCCAACTCTTGTGCAGATTTATTAGCCAAAAAAGGATTTGATGCTCCTTTCTCCCCGGTTTTAGTTAATTCTAACTGTCAATTTCTACACGCACTTTTGGTGTTGGATTGTAATCGATTTTTATCACTTCTATTCCTTTTCTTGTGAAACACGTTTTCGTATCAATACAATCTTTTTTTTTTATTTAATCATTACTCTGGTGTGTGAATTTTCAGTTTATTCTTCTAGCCTTTAGAAGATGAATGACGATCACGCCATATATAACGCTCTATATGGAGTGTTTGCAGATTCGTCTTGTAGAAAGCGAAGAAAACACTGCGATTTCTCGAAGAAACAAGACCTTACTAAACCGGTAAATTTCGTTTCTACCGGAACTTTCATGCCTAATGAGGATAAATTTGATGACAATAAGCAGAAGCATGGTCTAGGTCAAGAGGGATCAGTGGATGTTGGGAAATTCGAGAGTTATACGAAGGGAATGGGAATGAAGCTGATGGAGAAAATGGGTTATAAAGGGGGTGGTCTTGGAAAGAATGAGCAAGGTATTTTGAATCCTATTGAGGCGAAACTGAGGGATAAATATTCTGGTCTTGGATTTAACAATTCGAAGGAGACTATAACTCCGCTGCCAGCTTTGGAGACGGAAAAGAAGAGTGAACCGGGAGAAGGCGTGCAGCCTATAGTTGGAAGAAAGAAAAGATTTAACAAATCGAAGGAGACTATAACTCCGCTGCCAGCTTTGGAGACGGAGAAGAAGAGTGAACCGGGAGAAGGCGTGCAGCCTATAGTTGGAAGAAAGAAAAGACATAGCTGGTGAATCTATAAAAACTGCTGGTCATGTTGAATCTTTTAGAGCTGCAAGTGGAAGTTCATTTGCAGCTGATAGGGCATCATAGTAGCTACAATATGGCCAATAACACAGACTATAGGATTTCACTCAAAAAAAATGTGCTTAGGGTGTAATTCTGTTTGTGTAAAATGTCCTACTATTAAATGTTTAGGCTTTAGTGATTTTCATTTGGGATTGGAATCAGGATCCCTTTGATTCATCTTTCTTTCTTTTAATTTTTTCCAAAAAAAGTTTCACCTGAGTTTCTGTTTTTATTTCATTCATCATTGGACTTCCGAGATACCAATGTCCAAAAACATAAATGTATATTTCCAAATTCCAATTACAAATACATTGTTATTTTTTTTTTTTATGATTGTACATTGTTTAAATTTTGGGGTAATTCAGTCCTACAAAACCGACTTTTAAAACGATTGGTTATTATCTCTAGGCCTTATCTCTAGTCAATATGAGACTTAGAACCTATTTGTCGCAACAATGTCTCCACCAGGTTTTGCTTTGATTCAAAACTTGCGTGTGGTGAGACTGCGATCTTCAAACCACAAGGAATAGAGTTAAGACCGTAGTCTCGAATGATTTGATAAGAATGATAATAACCAGCAATACTAAAAGTGCATGAAAATTGAAACATGTCATCTGAAAGAAAGAAAAAAAGAGCATGATTCCAAAATTAAAAAGAAAAATAGTTGTTCAAGTATAGCAACAAAATGTGAAAATTAAAATGAAGATGCTGCAATCATGCAAGTTTTGACCCCTCAGAACAAGCTAGTGGTGCAGGCTAACTCAAGAAACTTAAAAAGAAAGTTACTTAAAAGGACTCGGATTCGACGAAGTAAATATGTCACGTAGTTACTGATTTTGGCCTTCTGATATCAGATCAACAATGAAGATTATATAATGATAATTTTAATTTAGTAAAGGTGTAATGTAAGCCGACTGATCTGAAATCAATGGCTGAGATCAATTAATACATGTAACCGCGTGCTTTTTCTATTGCAGTAGACCGGATCCCACTTAGAGGTGAAAGTTGTTGATATCATCCTTGAGGATCTTGTAGCTGTAACCAGGAATTCTGTTAAATTGATTACTTTCATGATCTACTTCGGTAACAGAACAGATTTTTCGGATGAACCTATTTGTTGAGATTCTTTGCTTCCTTTTCTTCCAGGTTGTTGGCAAAAACCAGAAACTAGGCTTCTTTTCTTTCTCCATGTCTACAAGGTGTTGCTGAGGTTTCTGTGAAATTCCTCTTCTGTCTAACTCAAACTTAGTGAAATATTCAATTTCCTTTCTCACTAGTGATCCAATTGTGCCCCTTGTGCCTATAGCAACAGGTGCAGCCATTTCACATGGACTCGTGCCAATGAATTATATGGCACTACTCTTTATAGTGCATGAGGCTTCTAGTTGAAGAAAATAGGGATCATGGTTCTTAATTTTCAATTAGGAGGAGCATCTATTTTTGTTTCTTTATTAAACTGTAGTATATGATTAAATGCTTTATGAAAAGCAAATGCATGGAATTTAACAAAATTGAAACTTTAAAAAGTTGAAATGAGTTGGTTTATGGACATCATACTTTACACTTTTTGACACCATGTTTGTATTTTTTTAAGAAACTATTAAACATAGAATGTTTATCTTATTGACAGGAACATGTTTAGAGACATTAACTATGAATGAAATGTGATAGGCACTACCTAATTAAAAGTTTCTTATGCATACACTAGTAAGTGTTAACTAGGATTAATTTTTGAGAAACTTTAACTAGAAAACCTCTTTAAATTTTTTGACCAAAAAAAAAAAAAATGCAAATTTTAAATTTCTCTGGCGCTCAATGGTTACTTTTTTTTTTACTTAAATATCATCATGTCATGTCAGAGTTATTCTCCGCCTTTCATGCCTTGGTTATGGGAGAAAGAGGTTGAGATGTGTCTTTCATAGTTGAGGTGCTTTTTTCCCTTCTTAAATTATTTGTATGATTTATTTTTGGAGAAAAATGATGATGCATAAAGTGCTAAATTTGAAAATTTGTGAATGCAATCATGTTCAATCAATCAGTAATTCAATAGTGATTGGTATTTGTGAATTTGAGTCCCAATTAGGACTCATCTATTACGAAATACTAACGCAGAGACCGAACACGACATTGACATGTTGCTGTTAAAAAATCTAAATATGTATCATGATTTCAATGTGTTGATGTTGAACACGTTTTCTATCATAAATATATTTTGTTAAAGAGCTCATCCAATTTTATTTTTTTTACTAAAAAAATATATTCATTCAAATTGATACAGTAAATCGAAAATAAACTCATTGCCCCTAAGTTAATTGCATAAAACAACACAAAATACATAGAGATGCGACAAAATCCAAGTGACCAAAATATTCACATCGATAGATATGTAACATTAACCCCTGAATCATTTTGATTGAATATGTAATGTATTGAATTTGATTTGTCAATCTAAACCAGACAAACACTACAACAAGATATAAAAACAAACAATGTCACACCAAAACAACAAACAAAACAACATCACACTCAAAGTTTGAAATTACAAAAAAATAAAACAAGATGTATGAAGAAACAATTTATCTAGATGAAATAAGATTAAAAAAATGACCCGATTTCGGGAAGAAGAGAAAAACTTAAAACCATAAAAGTTAAAGAAAGAAGATGGAACTCCTCTCTCTAAAAGTTAGTGTCAACTATTTATTCATTCATACATTTGTTAGTAACCAATATAGTGTAAGTAACACGAGGAGAGAGGCTTCAAATGTGGGGTCGTAACTTGTAAGAGTCATGGTTCTCACTTTATTTTGAAAAATAAAATTTATTTAATAATTGATTAAAAGATGAAATTAAAGTTAAGGAGATGATAAAAAAAAAAATCATGTAGTTTAATGGTTAGATTACATACATTATGTAGTGAGGAGTTTAAGGGCGAACTTCGACATTGTATATAATGTCTCTAATAGCTATCAATTGAACTATACTTATAAGACGAGATGATAAAACTTGTTACTAGGAACAATGTGTCTAAATATGACTCATTAAGTATTAAAAAAAATATATATTTTCAAACATATATTTTTCTTTTTGATGGAAATCTCCAAGCATATATATTTATATCATATCAATCCATTGTAGTCAAAATAATATTATTATATCCATCCATCTTTATCTAAAACCCAAAAAACCCAAAACAAAACCCTTTCTTCCAATCCAAAAGAGAAGTAAAATAAAATAAAAAAAAGACCAAGTTTAGAAGAGAGAGAAAACATAAACAAAACCTAAATTACCAGAAATTGTAAGAAGAAATGCTCGAAGTTATTCAACAATGGTGATTTTCAGGTCTCTAAAATCAATCCTCACAAACTCAAACACCATAGCTAGAACCTTCCTCACACCAACAACCTCAACAACAATCACTTTTCCTTTTTCACCATTACTCCACAACGCGCTTTTTCGCTTTCCTTCTCATCACAGCGGCCCCCTTTTCCTCGCTTCTCCGCCGTGGAAGCTTTCTCAATCCGCTACTCCTCTTTATCATCACGCTAAAGCTGTTGTTTTTCGTCGTAAAGCTGTTAATCTCAATCTTCTTCGGATCACAACAACCCCTTTACCAAATCATCGTCGTGTTGATTCTAATTTGAACAATTCACCGCAAAGTTCACTTTTTTATACTTTCTTTAATGCGCCAAATTTGATTTCTTTTGCCAGATTGGTTTCGGGTCCTTTTCTTGGATGGTAACTAGTTTGTTAAATTTGCTTGAAATAATTTTAAAAAATTGTTTTTTTTTTCATGTGTTGAATTGATTTATGGTTTTTTGTAGGATGATTGTGAATGATATGTATGCTTCAGCTATGGTGGGGTTGGCTATCTCTGGTGGGTCTGATTGGGTATGAAAAAATTCACATTTTTTAAAATTTTGAATTTTGAGAAATGTACCATTTTATGCACTCTATTTGCTGAAATGATTTCATAATAGATAATGTAATGTAACCTTATTCACTCTATGCTGAATTCATATCTTTGTAGCACTTACACCTTTGGTCGAAGACGTGTTTGGTGTCTGACATGTGTCTATGTTCGACATTGACACCACAGTGGCGCATGTGTTTACGTTCAATTATGTCATTTTTTTCAAATTACCACATGTGTAGACGTGTTAGTGTCATGTTCATGTCTTGTTAGTGCTTCATAGATTCATATGCTAAAATTTTCATTTTTTTTATGTGGGTGTATAATTGTAGCTTGATGGGTATGTGGCTAGGAAGATGAAGATTGATTCTGTAGTTGGTTCCTATCTCGATCCCCTTGCTGATAAGGTATCAATGAATTATAGTTTCTTCTTATAAGCACTGTGTAGTGTTAGCTAGATATTGAGGTTGTATTTTGTTTGATGGTATGTTTTCAATCCATGATATAGGTACTTATTGGTTGTGTTGCTGTTGCGATGGTTCATCAAGATCTACTGCATCGTAAGTAGTGCTTAACTTTTGTAGTTTTGTTTGTATGGCTTCTTTAACTTGAAGAAATAGTATATGTTATGTGTAATGTGAGTGAACACCAAGTTTCAATTATTCGGGGCTGCCAATCACGTGTAGATTTTGACTATATTTTCGTAGTTATATACTGTTTGCGCTTAATGAATTCAGTAGTTGAAAGGGAAGGGTGTAGTGAGCATTTGTATTCATATAGTGGTTTCAGTGTATAGCATTTAAACTTGAGAACACATATATTACTTTGTATTCCATCTATGTGGTGCAAAACTATTCATGTTGGTTTTTGATTTCGCAGCTGGACTTGTCGGACTTGTTGTGTTCCGAGACGCCTTCCTTGTTGGCGGTGCAATATTTCAAAGAGCTAGTAGCTTGGGTTGGAAGGTATGAAATTAGAACGTGGTTCTGGACTTGTGTTTTTCTTTCGGCTTCAGAATTGTAGAGATTAAAATGTAACTTTGACTCTGTGTGGTTATCTCAGTGGAAAAGCTGGTCTGATTTTTTTAACCTTGATGGGACTGGTCGCCAAAAAGTCGAACCACTCTTTATAAGCAAGGTAAGGCATTATTGGTGTTTGAATAGAGCAGGGCCTTGGACATTTAGGTTGGAGTAGCTTTCTGTAAAGCAGTTTTATCACCTCATTATCATGTTCCCCATGTTGATGAATTTTGGGATCATGATTGTAATGTGAATACATACACAGAACCTTTGCAGTCTCTTCTAGATGTTTCAGGATAGTTATTTAGTTTTCTACTTTCACTTTTCTTCTGCATTTGTGAATCCACATACTTACCCCGACTTTACCTTTCCATCTTGAATAAAACCACCCCATTTTTATGACTGTTTGGGAACATGACCAGGGTATAGACTTGTGAAGTGAGGCCTCAGATTATACAATTACCATTCTTTAACTCCTTACTCATCCCCACCAACACATAAAAAAGAACTTTTTTCTCGTAAATTTAAAAGCAGCGTGTGGTTAGAATAGAAAATAGTATATAGACAGGTAATAGTTTTCTTTTCTGTTCATCCCACTTTCTGAGGAATGCCAATTTGGACAGGTGAATACGGTGTTCCAGTTAGCGTTAGTTGCTGCAGCTCTTCTTCAACCCGATTTTGGAACCCCAGAAACTCAATCATACATTACTTATCTAAGGTAATTTGAGCAGATTTTTTTTTCCTTTTTTTCTGAGATGAATTTGGCTCGAATTTTGGTTGCCCTTGTACTGATGTTTTCCCCATTTGTTGAACTTGGTTCATTTTCTGGTGCAGCTGGTTAGTGGCTTCAACAACAGTAGCATCTAGTGCGGCATATGGTGTAAAATATTTGAGATCTCCAGTTGTATTAAAGTCAGCCTAGTTGAAATTTTGTTGATTCGAGTAAACATGCAACTTGCTTAAGTTCTGATTTGAGCAGTACTTAGGAAACTGCATGAATAAATATCAGCTTGTTTGATTACACATTAAAAAAAAGTAGTTGTATTACTAGGAAAAGATAGAAGAAAAAGTTACAATTTTGTAGACTTGTTCCATCAAATTAATATATTTTTTTATTTGTTATTAATATTATGCATCTAAGAATGTTTCATCAAATGTTAGACGAATGCCTCCTTAGAATATAATCGGGCTAATTTTGTGGTCTTACAACTAGGCAAATAAGCCTTATACGGATATGTTTTACGCATTAACTCCATTCTTACATAACAATCAAGGTTTTATTTTCGGTTGCTCGCACTGCCTGATTTGCAGCTGAGTAGAGACCACTTAACATTTTAAAATCGGTACATCTTAACGTGAAAATGTGTTATGTTTTTATCGTAGCATTTAGTTTACAAGGCACTGACTTTCATGAATGAAGTGTGAATCGCGATGATACAATTTCTCAGACTCAAACTGTTACCTTCTAAACACCAAACAGTTTAAATGTATGCTTTTCCATGTGATCAAAATATACACTTCAGAAGTCGAACTAATGTTACTACATATTCATAGACTCATTCCAATTCATCTAAAATTGACACCATGGTCATGGAACATAATAAGATTATGGTAAAAGGTTGATTTTTTTTTTTTTTTGAGAGGGTAAATTTGATTTGTTAACTTGTGTTTCTATATATTTTGTCGCTAAATGCAATTAAGTAAAATTAAACTTTATCATTAACTTTTCTAAAATCACGTTTTATCGATACAGTAAATTTTGATTTTCAGTGTCACTGTGAACTTGCGCGTCGAACTTTCTCATCTACTTTCTCGTCGGATCTATAATTATCCACTATTTTATCATTTACTTTTTTTGATTGAGTAAAAAATTTAATTATAAGTATTTCACATTGTTTTTCTTTTAGTTTTTCAATCTCAAATAGTATTTGTAGTGTTGAAAACACCATAAATGCTGAAATTATCAGTGAAATAGTATTCGAGGTTACACTGTCAAGTTCCGCTTCACAACCATGTTATAACAGCCACTATAGCTGCTATTAGACAATATTTTGTACTAAATAGTGTATTGTGGAACAATAATTATTTTATATTTGTTCGAATTCGGCTCTGCTAACACCGATATAGCCGCTATTTAACAACTGTCAAAAATTAAAATAAAATCTCATGTCTGTAACAGTTTAAGCTGTCTTTTTTGTGTGAGCATGGTAGGGGATTCCTTTGTTTGAGATTTTGAGTTTATTTTAATTGGGAACTTAGGGAGTATTTGGAAGAGCTTATTAGGTTTATCTCATGTTGACATGAGCACTTATATTGGTATTTGGATACACTTATAAAAATAGTTCATGACATGGGTATAAATTGTTTTTGACTTGTTTCAATTAGCTCCACAAAATAACTTATGAGTCATAATTCAATTAAGATCTCTAGAATGGCTTATTGAATAAGAGCTTCATTATGGTGCTTACCAAAATGTGATTCTTTCACCTGTTCACATTTGGGAATGATATTCTTACATCTCAGTGGGATTCATCTGCTCCAACTTTCGATATATTTAGTTAAACTATTTCGTGGTGTTATAAGTTGTAACTCATACGTTATCTGGTGTTATAATTGCACAAATTATTGTATTTCCTTATAAGTTGATTTTTTTTTTTTAATTAGAGTAAAAACAACTAGCAACAGGGATTCACCTTGAAGCCCCATCCTACTTAACATCTCTTAATTTCTGTTGATAACTCCATGATCAAAATAACTGTGTTCTGTATAACTACTAGTTTAGCATGTGTTAACAAATGTCTCTAAGGTTTCATGTGATGTTCCTGTGGCATTTTATGATTTTGATTTTTACTTGTTCATTTTCCTTTGTGAATAGTTATTTTCTTGGTATGTGCATATGTTCCAGAATCATGGCTACATTCTATTGGCATCTCCTACTGTCCTAGCAGGTTAGAGTTATACACCTCAATTCCTGCTCTATCATTTGAATAAACATCAGTTGAGTTGAGGTGATTGTTTGGTGTCACAAAAACAAGAAATTTACTTTTAAATAACTCTAAAGTGAGATTAATTATGGAGCCTTAATTTAATCATATACAAATGTAAACTCGGTTAAGGTGTATGAAGCAGATGTAGTGAACTCTTCAGTTTAGGCTGTCTAGCTGTTAAACTACTTATGCATTCAAGCTATTTATGCTATTCAGATACTGGACTTTGGCAGTGCCAACTTATGTGATGGTGACCATTGTATTAATGTTGGCATTCTACATTGGCCTTAACTTCATGTCACCACCATCTCCTGCATCCTTAAACACAGTTTATGGTGAGTTTAATAGAGAATTTTTTAACAATGCGGGTGTGATTAATTTTGATTGCTAGATTACTTGTTATGTTTCTTGCAAGATTTTGCTATCACTTAGGGGAGGGCCTAATTAATTTGTGAGTTCAAGTTTTTTAATAAATGATTTTAACATTTCTTTCTTCAGATGAGTACAGTAGGGATCCTTTGAGTCTTGATTTTTTGGAAGAGAAGCCCATTGATCCCATATCTGATGTCGGTATCGACAGAATCAATGATGCTATGTTCTATAATTCAGCCTAACAATCAAACATTCAAACCTGTTTCCAATAGTATAGTGGATATTCTGCCAATTGGTTGTTACTGATGTGAGTTCTCGCATGAAATTGAGATGTTATAGCTTTTACATATGAACTTTGTTGAGTTAATCTTGTGAAAGAATGATTGGGTTCTTTTAATTCATAATGATTTTAGAGTATTACCTTGATATCCATTCGTGCAGTTTCTGGCATTAATGCACAGTGATCAAACTTCCATCTACAATCTATGAATTTTGCTCTTAAGAACATGCCCTTCTATATCTTGTGGATGAGTCACCAAACTCAATCACTGAGCCTCATCAATGAGAAATGTTGGTCTAACTCTATTATCTCCACTATTTTTTTTCTATATAAAAAAATATAGATGGAATTCATTAAATGGGTCCCTTATTCATTTGTCAATTGCTCTCTTGGACTCCTTCCACCATCATCACCCTTATATTTGAAAATGTATACCAAGAGGAGTAGCAAAAGCATGGATGTCAAGTGTTTGTGGTGTGCTTGCTATAGCAGTAATACTGCAATTTTACCGGATGAAGATAAAAGTGCATGTGTAAGAGGAAGTTGAAAGCGACGACAACAAAGAGTGTCTGATTGTGAAAGTGAATGGAAAGACATTATAGTATAGTGGTGTTCATTACAAACATAGACCCATAATGCCCGAATGTATATTCTTTTTATTGTGATAATGCGCGTAAAATATGAATAGTAGTTTTATGAAATTTTGAATAAATTTTATATTATAATAAATTATTCTTATATCAAATATGATATAAATTTTTATCTTTTTTAATGACACCGACAGACAATATAACATCTTAAAAATAAAAAGTCACTCCATTCAAAAGAACGTGTCCAAATAAGTTGGAACCCTACTATTATCTCGCCAAGATTCGAAACTTAAATTTTTCATTTTTCCTTAAAATAATCACGTGTATTTTTTTTTCTTTCTCAATAATTTTTTTTGATAAAAACAAAATAATATTCATTTAATCAAATCAAATCAATAAAATACATTATTCAACACCACCCAAGTAGACACAAAACATTGCACCACACTCAGATTCCGTGGAACAAGGCAATGAACACCAAAAAAACCTTAAACTACAATTGGAGGAGGCCGCGCGAACGCAGGCCCCCACAGCAACAAATTATGATGTAGGCTCCACCACTTGGGTAGACCTTAGAAAGGCACCCTCCTAAGTGCAATGGAGGTCACCTTTCTAGGCCATGGGCCTTCTTGATCACCCATTGACCCCATCCAGGTAAGTATGTAATCCAATGTCATATGCTTTTATTTTATATCCCACTTTCCTCACCACTTAGTCTGATATTGTCGATGTGGGACTTATTGTTTCACATACATTTGCACACGCAACTCTTGTACATGCTGTGTTAATATTCTTTCTAAACAGTTGTATCTCCATTTGTAATGGCTATAACATCATTTTGAAAGATCTAAACTAGGACGAATTTGTCTCCAGAGCGGTCCTTGGACATTTAAGTTGGGGTAGCTTTCTGTAAAGCAGTTTTATCATTCTCAGAAATGTGACACTAGGACATTGGTGATTGATAAACAGAACCTTTGTGGTGTCTTATTGATGTTATAGGATAGTTGTCTAGTTTTCTACTTTCATTTTTCTTCTGCATTTCTGAATCCATACTTTGTCTTTTCATCTTTATAACTGATTAGGGGAATGGCTAGGGTGTAGACTTTTGAGGCCTCAAATTATACAATTACCCTTCTGAGTTGAATTCGGCTCGAATTTTGGTTGCCCTTGCGCTAATGTTTTCCCGATCCGTTGAACTTTGTTCATTTTCTGGTGCAGCTGGTTAGTGGCTACAACAACAGTAGCATCTAGGGCGGCATATGGTGTTAAATATTTGAGATCTCCAGTTGTATTAAAATCAGCCTAGTTGAAGTTTAGTTGATTCAAGTTAGTACTTTTAGCAGGAGACTACATGAATAAATATCAGCTTATTTAATTACACATTAAAAAAATTGTTGTATTACCAGGAAAAGATAGAAGAAAAAGTTACATTTTTGTAGACTTGTTCCATCAAATTAATTTATTCTTTTATTTGTCATAATGCATCCAGGGATGTTTCACAATATATATTCACGACTAATACATCCATGTAGTGTCATAAAACACAATGATCTAAGGGACTTGCATCAAATCAAAATATTTTTAAAATGCAATAAGTGGTTTTTATAATTTTTTTGGAATGCTTATTGAAAAACATATATGCTTAATGTCGCGAGAGGATACATCCCAAGCATTTCACGATTTATTTTCATCGGCTAGTCAAACCTTGACCCACCCATGTTTTTCTTGAAATGTTGAATTGCATGTTTTCCATTGCTTTGCAAATACAACATGTCGACATCGGGAAGTTTCATGAAGGAAACCTTCTTGACGTATAGCAACGCTCATTGAAAAATTAGCTAAAAGCAAATGGACATGGCATAAGTCGTTTCTATAGGTTTTTTCAAAAACCTTGTCAATTGCATGTACCGGAAATAAGTTCAGGTGTCAATACAAGTGCAATCTAAACCTCCTGACTAATATATTTCTCCCTTTGAGTGGTTTTGGCAAACACATTTAGATTTAGATCTAAAAACAAATGTATTTTCCGACAGGACAAAAACTATATATTTTTGCTTTGAAGTATACATGCAGATGATATAAAACTGTAGTTTTCTAGATGTGTACATCTGGGAAATGGCTCTCTCCCTCACAAACTGAAATGGCTGGTGAACCAGTTTGAATTAGTTTCTCAATAAGCACTTATAAAAACTAGTATTAAAAATTTATTAAAAGTCTGTCGTGAGTTGAAACTGCTTTTTTTGTTCAATGTTGGTATATATAAAACTATAAAGAATTCTTTAAGTGAAAAGTTATAAATTAGTTTTATTTTGATTCATAAAAGGTTTTGTGAATTAGAAACTGGTCTAGATGATACAATAGTTTCATTGGACAAATTGGATTTCCTGCTGTTAACAGCACTACAGCAGTGCCTGCAACATATCTAAACCGTGGTTTTACTATGTGAAAGTGAACATTAAATATGAACTGTCTGATCTTAAATCAACGATTGCGATCGACTACAACAGAGAATTATGTCCCTCATTGGACTATATGTGCCGTCACATCCAAACGGTATTGGTGCCATCATATTACATTTAAATTTCAGAAAAATAAGACTGTTTCTCAAACGACGATTGTTTCGTTAGAATAAATTAACCTTGCAACGATTATTTTTTAGACATTAACACCATGCTTACCTGATATTCCTGTAACAATCACAAGGCTTTATTTTCTGATGATCCCACCGTCTGTAGTGCAGCTGAGACCAAATCACATCTTAAAATTAGTACTACAACTTAACGTGAAAATCAGTCCTTTTTTTCTCATGTCAATGTGCAGAAAGTGAAAATACAGATAACGATAGATCTAATACACAACTCTGAACTTGCTCAAGTAATTTTAATCAGTTGGTGCAAAATCACCTCATTTAGTTTAATGAATGAAGTGTGAATTGTTATGATTCAATTTCTCACAAGGCTCAAACTGTTACCCTCAAAACACCAGACAGTTTAATGCTCTTCCATGTGATCTACATATGCATTTTAGAAGCCGAACTAACTTTCCCTTTCACTGAGAAGACAACTACTGATAAGAGAAAAAAAAAATTATAGTCACAAACACATATTTGCATTCATCCAAACCAGAATAAATAGTTAGAATGTGTCAAAAAGCATAAAAGTATTGGTTGGTTTGTGTTCATGGGTTATAAAGGCTTCAAGTGCAAGTTTTTGATTTACAGTTTTACAGTCACACATAAATGTTTTGGTGGTACTAATTGGAGTAATATACTGAGCTTGTGAGCTAAATTGTATGACAATATGAGTATGGCTGTTCATAGACTCATTCCAATTCATCTCAAATTGACACCATGGTCATGGAACTTAATAAGATTCAAGAACAAGGTTGAATGAGCAATGCATCGCCTACTAATAAACATAAACAATTAGATCCAAATAACGATATAACACCCGTTATGTGGTTGTCATGATCAATTTTACTAGAGCTAAATCATTTGGTGTTGCATGCTTAACTAGCTAAGTCAAATTGCTAAATCCCAAGAGGTGAGGCAATAATACTACTTTATTGAATCAGGGCCAAACGATAACAGAAACCAAGATTTCCCTGTATGCTCCATCTAGTGGTAGAAAATAGATGTTCGTCGCCGCCATGGACAACTTCATTTAATCAATATGTTGAAGTATCAAGGTCTAGCAATTTGTCCAAGACAACACAACAAGATTTGATACAAAATCAATTCAAGTTCGCGAACTATTTTAACTAGGTTAGATCAAGTTAGTGAATAGTTTCAAAAGTACAATTAATTTGAGGTAAGGTTTGGGTCATTTCCCTACGTAATTCGGTTTATTTTGATTCTCTGAACATGCCTAGATAAGATTTGAAGATGCTGGTCAAGATTTAACACATCTGTTTACTACTATTTACAATGGGAATGCTTATAGTTGTGTTATAATGCAAAGACACACCAATATGAGTTTGTGAACACGGATCTATGACCGAACCTTGACCAGGAAAGACGTGATTGTGAGCTTACAACAACATGCAATGAAGATACCGTCAAACAAGTTATTCAAAGAATCATATGCATACTTTCAGTAAAACGAAACCTACACAAGAGCCAATTGCTGGATTCAATTGACAATTAAGAATTAAAAGAACTATTTAAAACCAAAAATAAGAGCAAAAATGGCAAGGCACATCTCAATAACTATTATTTTTCGTCAAACTACAGACAAAGAACGTCGGAACAAGAAACCAAAAATTAATAGTAAAAATGTACATGTCTGCAAGAGCTCATGCAGGTAAGTTATCAGTTTCCTCTAAACTGGAAAATAGACAATTGACATAATGTAATTGAAAGAGGTAAATCAAATGAGAAGAATCGGAAATCTATCCGCATAACCATTTCCAATACATGTTATTACCCAAACAAAGAAATCCAACTTATCATATCACCAGCTAACAATGGATAGAGCAAAACGCCAAGATGCCAGTGGAATTGGCAAAACAAACTAATGCCATTACTAAGCTAATGTTCCTGACAAAAGTTACCAAAAAATACACAAAACAAGACAACACTTTTCATTCCTGAGGCGGCGATAACCCCGCTTCAATTTCATCCCACTGGTCACTCTTTTCAGCAAACTTCTCCTTGATTTCCTTAATAAGCTCTTTAGCATCATCACCCTTTGAAACACCAACAAGTCCATTCACAAGCTTCTTCATCGTAGTAAAATTCGGAACCCAACCTTTCCCAATACACTCCTTAGCAATCTCCAAAGCCGACTCAAACTCACCACCCTCACACAGAAAATAAACCAACGTAAAATAACACTGCCCATCAACCTTAAATCCCCTTTTCTTCATATCAGCAAACAACCCCTTCGCCTCTTCGAGATTCCCTTCCCTACAAAACCCATTGATCAAATGATAATAACTAACCGAATTCGGCTTCCTACCTCCTGTAATCATCCCTTGAAACAACGCCTTCGCCTCATTCGATCTCTTCAACTTACACAAACTCTGAATCCTAACATTATAAGTACCAAGACTCGGATACAACTTATACCTCTCTTCCATCAAATTCAACAATTTCCCAACTTCATCAAACTTCTTCTCATTATAAAACCCGCTAATCGCGTTATTAATCGTAACAACATTAGGTTTAACATTATTCCTATCCATTTCATCCAAAATCGAAAAAACAGAATTACTCGAACCAGATTCAGCAAATGACTTAATCACCAAATTATAAGTCTCAACATCAGGTTTAATATCATAAATCCTCGGAAAATCGAGATAAATTCTTGTTACCTCTTTATGATTCTTCCCAATAATCGCAGCTAAAAGCAAAGCATTAAGCGATTTAACAGAAGCAACAATGTTGAGATTCTCACGCATGAATTTGAAAGTATCGAGAGCTTGATTCATCATATTCGCTTGACCGTAAAGAACGATAGCGTGAGAGACAAACCTTTCGTTTTGAAGATCGGAACGTGATTGGAGAAGCTCGTCGAGGAATTGACGAAGAGCGTCGAAGTTTTTGCCGGCGGTGAGTTTGGAGACGGCGGTGGAGAGAGCAAGGCGATCGAGGTGGGAGTCAGGGGAGAGGGAAGCGGCGCGGCAGATGGAGAGGATGGTTTCGGGGTTGGTTTCGGATTTGAGGAGACGGAGGGCGGATCGGGATTTTTCCTTTGAGGTGAGAGGAGTGGTGGAGTTAGGGGAGAGGATGGTTGAGTAGTGACGGAGAGTGTGGCGGAGACGTGACGTCATTGACGCCATTGATGAAGGTTGAAGGTGAAAAACGGTGGTTAGGGTTTTGCAGAAGAAAAATGACGAAGATGAAGGTTTAGTGAAAATGTGAACAAAAGGGTTCTATGAAACGCTGCGTTCTGGTTGTATGAAACAAAAACGGTGCGTTTTGTTTGAAAAGTGTGAGAAAAAAGTATGAACCTGACGTGAATCGAACACGCAACCTTCTGATCTGGAGTCAGACGCGCTACCATTGCGCCACAGATCCATTGATTATTAAAAGTTTAAGTGTTACATATAACTACAATGATTTCAGTAAATAATCTCCAATATACCTCAGTTTTTGTTTTTTTGTTTCATTTTTTATATCAAAATAAAATGGAATGTGAATTGGAATTTCATGATAAGATTTTTTTTAAAGATATTTATGGGTTAATAACTTCGATAATAAGTTTCATATTTAATTTTTATCGTGTTATGGTATCATATTTGATTTTAATTTATTAAACTTTCCATTAGTATGTTTGAATGAAAAAAAATTAGTGGAGCAAAATCTATTTAGGCTGGTGTTTGGTGATGTTGGTTTGAAACTTTAAAATGTGTTCAGGTTTGACTATTGTTGTCGATTCGAGTCGATTATTGTTGTCGAACTTAAAATTTAATTGAGGATTCAGCTAATAGATTTTAAGAGGATTCCATTTTTCTTCAAGTTATTATGTTAAGGAAGAATAATCAATGCATATTTCTTTCAAGTATTTTACATGCATATAAGTTGTATTATATAAAATTTATTATTGTATTTTAGCTCAATGGTATCTTGAAGTTCAAAAAAATTGTGCATTTGTATCATATCACACCTACACTCATACTAGGTGTCCGAGCTTTTTGCGTAAATCTTAATAATTTATTTGTATTGCTTCCTATGTTATCTTACTAACAACAGTGTCATTAAAAGAACTCAACAAAATTTGTTTCATTGTAAGTGATTTGGTCTCTTCTCTTGATTTGGTATATTTGTTTCATTGTCAGTGATTTGGTCTCTTCTCTTGATTTGGTTTGTTCTCTCTCGTTACCATCATCCAAACAAGCATGTTCCCTCCAGAGAGAAATTACGAGCAAAATGGCAGTTGAAAAGTTAATGTATCTAATTAAAAATCTAGTCTGCGTGCATCAACTTTTCAATTATCTTTTTTGTTTATATTTCATTTAAAAGGAAGTATACTTTAATTTTTAAGCATCAAAGGACAACTATATTGTTTCACACATTGAGTAGAATCATTTACATCTCCTCAAAAAAAATTCATAATCTTGTCTCACATTTTTTACCTTCATCTTCATGTGCCCGTAAAGTATCCAGTAAAATACTTTAAAAGTGAAAAATATTAAGAGGAGTGTTATTTGAACAACCATTTGGTTGACAACTTAATAGATAACCATAATTTACAAAGAAAAAATATGTATTTGCACGATAACCAAAGCAATAGAGAGAAAGTAAAAGACTAGTGATATTTGAACAACTCTTTTGGTACAACTTTTGGGACAACCTTTTGTTCTCTCTTCTCATTGGTCAAAAACAATAAAGAGAGAAAAGGGAAGAGAGAGAATAAGAAGATAATGTGAGTATGAGAGAGAAAGTTGTATAAAAATGGTTGTACAAATATCATTTCTCAAAGTAAAAAAATAATGTGAGTATGTGAGAGAAAATTATCACATATATGAATGTTCAAATAACACAACTCAAAAGAATAATGTGAGTATGAGAGAGAAAGTTGTCAAAAAAGTTATCACAAAATAGATTTTCAAATATCATTTCTCCCATATTAACTCTATACTTTTTGGGCAATCTGCGGAGTACTGGTATTAAATGATTGTATTTATTTAAAAATGATACTAATAATGCTACTATCCTTCTTCCAATCCATTTCGTAAACACACACCTAACCCACAAATATTAGACTGACAGCAAGACAAAGACAGGTAGCTTAGCTTAATCTTAGTAACACTAACTAACAAAAGTGTTACTGTTAACTTCTTTTCTGTCTTTGTGTTCTGTTTCTGAGCGGAAAGTGTTACAAAACATGGAGCAGCTTAAGCCAACACTTTCACTTCTCTTCTCCTTCTCCGATTCATCTTCATGGCTTCACCGTTATTCCACTCATTCCCCATTTTTCTACACTCTCTGTGCTGCTTACTCTCTCATCTCTTTCATTGCTCTTATTCAACTCATCAGAATTGAACTTAGAGTACCTGAATACGGTTGGACTACTCAGAAAATATTTCATCTCTTCAACTTCATTGTTAGTGGAGGTAAGAGGTTCACTCTCCTTGTTTTTACGGTTTCTATTTTCAGCTTTCTGCCTTGTTTGTGATTCTTGCATTTTTTTTTTTTTATATTTGCAGTACGTGCTCTTGTGTTTGGATTTCATGCTCAAGTGTTTTTCTTGCATCCAAAGGTTAGTTTTCACTTTTGTGACTTTTGAATGTTCAGCTTCACTTTGAAGTGATGAGAGTGATGATCAATAGTTAGTGTCTTTGACTTTGATTCTATGAGGGGGGAAATGATTTTGATTGAATTGATTTTATGAAATTGATTTTTTAGTTAAAATGAGTGTAAAGTAAAATGATTTTTGTTTGGATACAATTCACGGGAAAGTGAGTTGACCCATAGATTTGAGTGTAAACCAAAAGTTACAAATTCTAGTTTAAGTTAGAATGAACTCTATAAGAAAAACGGGGGGTTTGGTAGCTCAACTGGTTTGAACTTTGAACTAAGGGTTTAAGGGAGTTGGAGCGCCGGTGTTCAAACTCTCATAAAGGAGATAATACTAATCGAGAGTGATGATCGAATGTTCAGCTTCACTTTGAACTGCTAGAGTGATGATCGATAATAATTGTGTTTGACTTTGATTATACTGTGGAGAAAATTGATTTTAGTTAAAATGAGTTTAAAGTAAAATGATTTGTGGTTGGATGCGTTCATAGGAAAGTGGGTTGACTAATAGATTTGAGTGTAAAAATCGTGTTTGGAGGTAGAAGCTACAAATTCTAGCTTTAAGTTAGAAGAAGTTCTAGAAGAAAAATTAATTATAATCAAAACCAACAAACAGACTGAAATCAATTTACAGTCTTGAGAATCACTTTTGATTTGACTCTCTTAAAAGTGAATTTGAACATGCATTGTTTGCTTATTTAAGTCATATACTTGACTTTTGTGTGTGTGGAATTTTTAGTCTTTGAATGTTCAGTTTCACTTAGAATTGCTGAGATTGGTGCTTGGCAATAAATGCATGGATACTGACACGGAGTGGTTACTTTTCGATTAGGTCTTGACTTTGGTGCTATTAGATCTTCCTGGGCTTGTGTTTTTCTCAACATATACACTTCTTGTCCTTTTCTGGGCTGAAATCTATCACCAGGCATGTCTTCTTTTGCTATCTTAAACTTGCTTATGTCTGCTTTAGTAAATGCAATGAACCAACTATTGGAAAGTGTCATTTTCAGAGGAAATGTTGTTCCTTAATTTGTTATTAAGTACTTTCTAGTTTTATTAGGAAATGGGTTATAATTTTATTTCATGATGATTGAGCAGGCGAGGAGTTTACCAACTGATAAGCTCAGGATAGTTTACATCTCCGTAAATGGTGCTGTATATTTAATCCAGGTATCTGTCTCATTTCTTGTCGCAAACACCAATATATACTTAAGCTTATCCGCTCTAATTTGCTTGTTGGATTTCGTTAGTGTTTGTTTTGATTCACAATGAATCTCCATATAAATTTGGTGTTTGGCCTAACTATCTTCTAGGTCCGGAGCATTCTATTTTTAAGCATGCTTTTGTTTTAAATTTTATATAATGATCTGTTGGAGTCTCCACAAATTTGACACTTTAAGTGAAGATCTTCCAGTGTGTGAAATGATAATGGCATACAAATTTCTACGACACTAGTTCTTGATTGAGTATCAAATATGAATCGTTAGTGTTGGAAATGGTGTTTAAGATATGGAATTCGATATCTGTTTTGGGTTGTAATTGTGGATTGTTCATATTTGTTTGCTGCAAGTTACATCTCAATATTGCACAATCTTTTGATAGTCGACATCAAGTATCACAATACTAAACCGTGGCTTTGGATTCAGGTTGGTATTTGGATTTACCTCTGGTTAGATTACAATGATGTTGTGGACTTCATTGGAAAGATATTTATAGGAGGTTAGCTTTTTAAGCAAAGAATTTTAATGTTTCTCAAGTTTATGAATTAATTTTGCAACCTTTAAACATTACATTGGAAGCCATAGCCACTTTTTTCATGAAATCTACTTTAACATTCTTCAGGTGTATCATTTGTAGCTGCAATAGGCTTCCTAATATTTGGAGGAAGGTGAGGCTTCTGCAGTTGATTGGATTATCTATTGAATACCTTTTGCAATTCCTCAGTTTTGCTTATTCAGTGGTTGTTCTTGGTTGTTGTGAGTGATTTTTTTTATTTCCTCCCGGTAATTCGTGTTTCCAGATTATTTTTCATGCTGAAGCGTTTCCCAATTGAGTCGAAGGGGAGAAGAAAGAAGCTTCAAGAGGTATGTCAAATTTCTTCTCTGTAAAAGTCAGTTTGATAAAACTTTCTGAGGGAAAAACATTCTAGGTGTTCTTCGATTAATCCTCATTGTGAAATAAAAAGAACATATTCAATATTTTCATTTCTTACTCCAGATGTAGATAATTATACATTAAAAAATAAATATTTATATTAGTGTAGTTATAGTCACATAAACTCGGTTTGGTATTACAGGTTGGATTTGTGACAATCATATGTTTCGCCTGTTTTCTGATAAGATCTGTGATGGTAACTTCTAACTATATTATTTTTCTATTATATTTCTTATGTTCAAGTTATCATTTCTCAAATATTTCTTATGTTCAAGTTATCATTTCTCAACGTTGTTTCTGTAAATATGTTGGGTGTAGATTGTTATTCTTTTTTTGCATGTCTTCTGCTCATTGTTCTGTTGTTATTCTGTTATCATCTTCTTCTCTTTAATTGAAGCAACTCTCAAGAGAGGGAGATTGAGATTGACATACTCATTAGGACGGGGGACTTAGTACTTGTCAATTGTCCGGAGAAATTGCAAACAAAATCTCCAGGATTAAAGTTAAAAATGATATATGAGGTGTATTATTCAAGTGCTTCTTTCGTAATTACATTTTGTTACACATGCAGGTTCTTGTATCTGCAGTTGATTCAGATGCATCTCTTGATGTTCTGGACCATCCTATTTTGGATTTCATCTACTATATGGTATTTTACTTGGTGTTCTTTTTTGTTAGTTGCCCTAACTATTTTGGTGTCGCTCTCTTTACATAGTGGCATTTACCTTTCGCTTTTAAAATACAGGTGGTTGAGATCCTGCCTTCAGCTATAGTCCTCTTCATCCTACGCAAATTGCCACCGAAGAGAATATCAGCTCAATATCACGACATCCATTAACTGTAGAGCATCTTGGATCTTACTGTATTCTTTCACCCATCGGTTATTTTAGTGGCGCTGCAGTTTATGGTACTTTTCCGCTCTTGCCCGTCAAGTATATTTTCAAGCAGCAGTTCCTTACATGTGTGATAATCAGCAGTTGCTGCTCAGTTAGGGTAATCTGTAATCTTCTTTTTTTATTTGTTTCATCAAGATTGTCATTTTCACCTCATGTAAGTAAAAGGAGGAAGGATTTGGGGAAGTTCGCTGTGAGGATTAACAAATAGAAATTTTTATAAAGTTTAGGGACGTAGGCTTGCAATGATGTATTCATTCTTTCCATTTTCAACTTTCATGGGATTTCTGTTGTGTAAATTACAAAAAGATTGAGGTTGTAACTTAAATTAATAATATACACCTTGTTTGAGTTAAAATGTTACCAAAGTGAGTTAGTAAATGTTATATGTATCATGTATGAGGATGAATCATGGATGCATTACAATTTACAAGAGATCAAGCAGTTCAGTAGCATTATTTAGTATTTTGCACTAGAAACATGTTTGTTTTCCATGTTTGCTCTTTACTGGGCTAGTATGCTTCAAATTCGATAGACATGCTGTAGCCTGCAAGTCATGGCCTAAATGTTGAGTTACATTTGCTGGTATCTTTGCCATGTTTAGTTTGGCCTTCAAATTTCAAATATGCAATAATTTTTCAAAACTTGTTTAACACAGTTTTGATGTTTATTTAATTCTCATCAAGCAAATTATCATGTTTTCAATAAAATCAAAAAATAATCTTTCTATTGGAAAGATAAAAGTTTGAACTTTCAAAATAAAGATTTCACAACTTCCAAGGTTTTATTTCTACTTTTGCTTCTTAACTTGTGCCCTAAGCATTTTCCATACTAGTTAATCAAATTACGAAATTTTGAGAGCCAGATGCAGACCTAGTACCACAAAAGTGTTAGAGTATTTGTTTGTTATCGCGTTGTGAACTCACGTTCATCCACCATTCCATAGTACGAGTATCCAAACACATGCTTACTCTCCTGTACAGAGTATCTATATACTTCCACATGCAGACTGCTAGGGACTCTAACCATTGCATTTGTAGGTAATTAGATCCACATCTCAATCTTTATAACTTTTTGACAAAACCACAACTCATCTTTGAACTCTAGTCATGTCATGTCGTCATAATACAATCCTTTTTTTCATCCATTTTAGCAATCAAATCAAGACAATATTTTTTTTTCTATTTTCCTTTTCCCTGAATCAAACAGTAGAAAAACATCATCCATATAATAGATCTTAAATGCATTTTCATTTTAGAGAAACTACTAGATGCCCAGGGCAGTCTTTCATCCAATGCAATAAGAACCTAAAAACAAAATGACTATAAAACTATAAATGGAATGGTAATATTATATCTACAAGAACAGAAAAGAGGGAGTCTATTGTCTCATTTCTGTTAAAACTTTGGTCATTCGACATGGTGCAACTTAGAATGTACTCATTAACAATTGCACCTGGAAAAAGGTTTGAAAATAGAGATAGCTATATATTACAAACTTCGGCCACTTTGTTGAGTATTTTCTGACAACAGTGGGGTGAACCATTCAATCTTGGTGAAGTTCTTCAGGTTGTGGGGCAGCAAATCTAACATTGGCAGGCCGGGCAACAACAACTGGGTCATCTGCAAATAGTGCTTTGATGAGCAATGGTGTTTTAAGGGGGCGACGACCAGTCATCCGAGGATAGACATCTTCAAGAAAATAGTAAGCATGGCCGGCAATCATTCCCTGGAAAATGTTGTCAAGATTCACATTAGATGTTGTTCTACATATAGAAATTGTAGTCATATCATGGTATATGCATTTTTTGAATGGAAACATACCAGTAGATCTACCCAAGCACTAGCACCAACAAGGACAGAGAACCCCAAGAGAACCTACATTCATAAAACTTAAAATTAGATTTCCTTGATTGTAAGTTAGAATTGAAGTTTGGGTAAAAAAAATATTTAGTACAAAGCATAAACCCAGTTTAATTTTATCGTATCAGGTAACAACTGTGTAGCTTACGCACCCATGGAAGGTAGGCAGCAGTGAAAGTAAAGAGACCTAGGAAGCTCATGTGAATAAAGGGATTTTGTTTGCTCCATACATAAACCTGAAAAATGAGAGGGTTTAAATATTAAGGAATTAAGGACTCAGCAACAAAAGTACACACAAAATATTACTGACCATCATAAATGTCAATGAGTTGCTGAGGAATATAATTTTTGCAAACGACTCTGACAAGTAAGGTATCATTCCCCCAAGGAGAACGATTCCAGTCAATACAGTGGCACCAAATAAGAGCATGTAAAAAAAATCGGCAGTCCTTCCCCTGAACGAGTTCTCCTCTAGAAGCTTGCAGTACCGAGCAAGAAAAAACATATGAAACAAGAAATCCAAGTCTGCATATTGAATAAGAAAATACCATGGCACAGTTAAATAAATAATTCACAATTATCAACTTATATGGATTAAATATATATACAGGCATTGATTATCTAGTCCACATATAGTATAGGAAAACAAAAACAGAGGTGTGGGGAGTAGGGAAGCATCTTATTATACAATATATACACCCACTTTGTATCAAGAGATTATTGACTTCAATAACTATAAAACATCAAACCATCAATTTAAGTCTCAAATGTCAACCCTCTTGCTGTATAGGACGCATTTCGTAATCTAGATAGTATATCGCTGCAAATGCACCATGAAACCAGAACAGCTTTACCTAATTTGCAACGCAAGAAGGGAACTAAGCTATTAAGGTCAAGTGCAAAAATGAAATGGTTTTGTTGCTTCAATAACTAGCAAGGGCGTACGAAAGCTCATATCTCATAATCAAGTGGTTTATTTATGGGAACTATCATCCCCACAGTCATTCGCCTCGTGTACATCTCACTCACCTATAGCAATAACCTCTCCTCACTTCTGTTGCTCCGAATCCAACATAGTTTTGATTTCACTGGTGCCATTGTTCCCAAAATGTGATTTCCCAATGCAAGGATTAAACCCATGGTAAATAAATCCCTATTTAACTCGACCAATTACAAATGACCAATACTCGCTCAATCACATTCAACACACATGCCATCGAAAAAAACATTCAAACAGACGTGCAATAGAGAGGGAGGGAGAAATGCATCAGTATATGGTCTTCATAAACTAGAATTAAAACAGGTTCCCCACACGTGTCAACAACAAAAAATCTCCATATTATACTTCAAAACAGCAACGAAATGAAAATCAGAGCCACAAGAATGTTAACAACATTAATTAATGACGTAGGCACGTTAAAGCGGAAAATGATATCTATCAAAGTAACCGCCAAACCAATCGCAATGAATAGCAAATCTTTTAAAGGCGAAAGAGTCCCAAGTAGGTAACACCGTTGGAAAGCTAGGGGACACTAAAGAAATTCTAACTACGGACCAGAGTTCAAACTCCGAAAACTAAGGAAGCCACTAATTTTCTAACATTTGGCTATAAAAAAAAATTAAAAAAAGGTGAAAAGATAGAATCTTTTACCCATCTTCCTGAAGTACAAGAAATTAGTAACCAAACGCCAAAACTGATACTGCTTCACCACCAATCTAGGGTTCAAGTACAGATGATACGGAGAAATTATCTGCAAAATCATTAACAAAAACACCACTCAACACAATTCAATAATTGAGAACTAAGCCTATTGAATATAAAATTGAAACAAAATAAAAATAAGCAAATAAATTTTTAACCAAAAAAGAAATGCAATTAACTTGTTAATACACACAATTAATGATTTGGTTTCAAATTAATGTACTAACGGTTACAAATCTTGAAATCAAAACAACAATAACAAATTCAACCAAATTAGACACACCATAATTGCGAGGGAAAAAAAATTAGAAACCCTAAAAATTGAGAAGAAATTCGATATACCTCAAGGGAACATCCGATGGTGGTGACAACAGCAGCAGTGAGATATGATCGCGTGATCACCGGCATCTGTTTGTACCATTCTTCAACCGCTTGTGCCATTGTTGTTAATTTTCCTTAATCTCTCTTTAATCGTAATTAACACTTAATTGTAATTAGAAATATATGAACGAACGGGAAATTTAAAGGGTTTAGCTGTGATTAATCAGAGAAAATTGGAAAAGGTGAGATTTGGATGGAAATTGATGTGACGGAAGAAGCGTAGAAGAAGAGAACGAGAAAGAAGAAGAAGAAGAAGAAGAGGTGAGAAAACAATGAATGACAGAGAAAGCGCGAATCATAGAGCGCGTGTGTAACACGAACCAATAGCGTTGTTGTTGCCTTGTTGTAACAAGAAGAGTTGGGTTTTGAAGCCCATGGGTTAAGCCCAACAACTACTTACATGTTGTTTGTGTTTCTCAATTTCATACCAAAGTAATGAATTTTTTTTTTTAAGAAATACCAAAGTAATGAACTTGACCACAAAGAAAACAAACATTGTAACAAATTAAATACTAACTACTACTTTTGTTTTTTAAAATTGTTGTTCCCACTTCAAAGTTTGCAATGAAACACCATAAATTATAAATATAACATCATCGGTAGTTAATTGTCGTCGGTTCAATTCCAACAACAGTTAATTGTCGTTCTCTAATTCCAACTGCACTTAAGTATCGTTGACATCTTTTATGTTTCACAAATTGTCGATTGCTCAAAGAGGAAAGTCAACACTCAGTACGAATCAACACAAGGCAGAGGATCAACACATTAATGGTGGGGTGACTACTCAAAATCGTAAATCTCAATCACAATCAATGGAGGCAGAATTAAAGGAGCAGCAAAAATAGAAAGGATGGATCGTATATTTATTGAGAAACCTGTTACTTTTGTAACCAAAACAAAAACAAACAAATGCTACAAAAAAGAAGGATTGGTGGCCGAACTTAAGGAAATAAATAATAAGGAAAAGGAAACTAAATATGAGAATATTATTGAGAGAGACAATGTACGATTGAGAGATTGAAGAAATAAGGCTGAAACATTTATGGGTGGTGAAAGCACAATTAGTGGTGGTTCAAGAAAGAAAAATGAATTAATGGCTACGACAATGAAGGATACTCTAAAATCAAATTTTGAACGGCACTTAAGTGCAGTTGGAATTGGAGAACGATAGTTAACTACCGCTAGGATTGAATCAGCGGTAGTTAACTACTTATGTAAGTAACCGGCGACAGTTAACTGTCGGTGGGGTTATATTCGTAATTTCATGGTGTTTCATAGCAAACTTTGAAGTGGGAACAACAATCTTCTTTGTTTTTGGCTTAATTACGGATTTGATCCTCATATTTCACTCATTCACAAAATTGTTCCTCCTATTTTAAAATCACATGGCATTGGTCCCTCTTTCATATTTTTTTAACTTCAAATAACAATTCTTCAAGAAAACAATAGCAATTCTCAAACCACTTATTCTCAATCAAGTTTGATCCTCTTTTAAGCAAACTCCTAATGTTCACGTTTCAAATTAATAAATCAAATCAAACAATCACAAACATCAAAGTCTAATTTGTATAGTCATGTGATAGTATGATATCTACAAAGGTTAAATTGACACACTAGATAAATAACATTAGCAGATTGGGCAAATAGCACAACGCTACAAGCATTAGTTCATTTCGTTGACAATAAACCCTAAATAAACTACAATAGTTCGATCGTTACCTGCTTTGTTTGGATTATAAAAGAGAGTGAAGAGAAATAAAGGGGAAGTGAAAGGAAGAATTGTTAAAAGGAAAGAAAGCAGAGGAAAGTGAATAGAAAGTGGAATGAAAGTGAAGAAAGAGACTTATTTATTAAATGACATTAATAATCCCACGTAGTTGTGATATTAATTTTTTTAGTGGTGTCCGGGGTTCGAACCCCAGATCTTGCATATATAATGCATTGTCCTTATCAAGTGAGCTAAACTCATGGGGACTATGATATTAATTTAGTATAACATTTTGTTTTATTAAAACATATATATATATATATATATATATATATATATATATATACACACACACACACACACACACTTATATAATATATATAAAGAAAATACATATCTTATTTCTTACCTATTTTACCATTCATTTAAGCTAACTTATTTGATATTTTCTCCTTTAATTTTTAATTTTTTTAACAAACTAAAATGATATATAAACAACTGTGATTTACCCCGCACAAGGCGTGCAATAGGCAAACTACACAAGAGTATTTACAACCTCAAGGTGCAAAACACAAAGAAAGCACCGCCAAAAACAAAAATAAAATTACAAGTGGACACCCATACAAAGGAGTGGGTTTTTCCACCAATCATGATAGTTGTAACTATAAGTCGCCTGTTTTGATTTCAACCATAGAGTTTAGTTTAACCTTTTCGATGAGAGTTGAAGAATTAGAGACCATGTTTTGGAATACACGGTGATTCCTCTCCTTCCAAACAACCCAAATAGATGCAAACCAAATGATTGCGAAGAATGAGTGAGTGAATCGAGGCAAACCTGCCATTTTAGTAACTTGGACATAGTGTTGTCGAAGTTCACTAGAAAAAACTGAAGAGATACCCAACCAATGCTACACATGAGACCAAAGAGAGCTGTATATAGGACATATCCTAAGAAAAGATGTGTCGCTGTTTCCGAGTTCCCACAATCTGACACACACGCCGCATCGTCTTGGTGAAGGACTCGCCGCCGTACCAAGTTGTCTTTTGTTGGAAGTATATTGCGAAGAAGGCGCCACACAAACAAAGACACCTTTGAAGGAATGTCATTATGCCAAATGTCATCAACAAAATTCATGTCCACTAAAATATGTCAGAAGGGGACCATTTCTTTCTTTCGGTGGTCGTCTAGTTCTTCTGAAATATGTCCAACAACAGGTTTCCAAAAAACAATTTTCGTAGAGTCACCTCCGATAGGCAGGCCCAAATACACAAAAGGAATGGTCCCCTTCTGACAACTCATCACCAATGCCGCTTCTGACAACCAAGAATCTGAAATGTTTACACCCGTCAACATACTTTTGTTAAAGTTAACCTTTAAACCCGAAATGTTCTCAAACAACAGCAACACCGTGCGCATAGAACGCACGTTCTGCCAACTTTTTTCCCCAATAATAATAGTATCATCTGCAAACTGCAAGTGAGTTAGTCGAACATCACCAACCTGACCAACTCCATATCCACTAAATAGGTGCGCCCCGACCATAGCAGACATAAGCACGTTGAATCTTTCAGCTACCAATAAAAATAAGAACGGCGACAAAGGGTCACCTTGACGAAGACCCCGCTCAATAGGAAACTCATCCGTCGGGCACCTATTCGCTAACACCGATGTCGTTGCCGTTCCAACACATTCGAAAATCCACTTCCGCCAAAGAGTTGGGAAATTCATATTTGCCATAACGGAATCCAGATGCCTTAAATCAACTGAGTCATACGCTTTTTCGAAGTCGACTTTAAACAAGAGAAACTCCTTGTGCATACGGCTTGCTTCATCAATTGCCTCATTAGCTATTAAAATTCCATCTAAAATTTGCTTCCCTTTGACAAAAGCAGATTGTGATTCGGAAACAACACTTCCCACAACTAACTGGAGTCTGTTAGCAAGGACCTTGTACATGCATCCGACCAAAGAGATAGGCCGAAAATCATTAAGACGTTGCGGACTGTTCACTTTTGGAATTAAAGCTATAAAGGTTGAATTTATACCTTTTGTCAGCTTCCCGTTTCGATGAAATTCCACCATAAATCTGAGAAAATCTTCCTTTAAAATGTCCCAAAATTCTTTAATGAAGCCAAAGTTGGCACCGTCCGGACCCAGACTCTTAAAACTGCCACAATCCCACACCGGTTGCTTCACTTCCGCAAGAGAAGAAGGTTTCGTTAAATTTCCAACTTCGACACCAGATAATTTTCGAAAATTAAGACCCTGAACCCCTGGGCGGATTACATCAAGAGACTTAAAGTGAGTTGAAAAATAATTGAAGATAGCCTCCCGCATATTATGCACCCCTTCCACACTAACTCCATCAACAAATATGACTTTAAATTTTTTAATTAAAAAACTAAAACACATTCAAATATGACTATCATGCTACACCAGGAACAATATTATCTACATTGTATATAAAGAGGATATGGGATTTTGGACTGGCTTTTTACTATTCCAATTATATCCCTAAATAATTTTTTCTATATTAATGTTATATTGATGGTGTTATTGAAAGGGATAAGAATTTATTAAATAAACTATTAATATCTGCATTAAATATAAAATAAATAAATCCTAAGTTGAAAAAATTGTCAATTATATTGATGTATGTGTTATCTATTTTATTTATACTAGATATAAAGAAAATAGTCGTTTTAGGTTGATTTTTTCTCTTTCTAATTATACTCTTAAGCAAATTTGATCATAAGAATGATATTTTGTTGGTGCCGTTTAAAAAAATAAGAATTTGTTATTTTTTTTTTTGTAAAATATTATATTTGTTATATTGTTGGTATCGTTGAAAAAATAAATATAGTTTGTTACAATATGAAAGTGCAAAATATCTATTATTTATACCTATAATTTGAATCAGAAACAAAACAATTTTAATCAAAATTTCATAAAAACCATTGTTTGTAATTTATACACATTGACGCAATAAAAAGATGCGACATACGGGCACGGAGTGGCCGTCTAAGTAGACAGATATGATTTATTGAGTTTGTTATAATTTGTTTTAAAATTAAAGAGAGTTTGTTATAATTTTCGTCACCAATTTTCAGTTTCTGTACAATTTCCCGTTAATCTTTTAGTCTTTGTACAATTTTTTGTCGACATTTTTTGTCCTTCAAAATGACGAGGAAAAAAGTTGCAAGGACTAAAAAGTGTGATTTTCTTTCTTCTTCAATCAAAAGATTAGTAAACGAGACCAAGAATTCAGATGTGTTAGATAATGGTAGGGCAATTTTAATTGATGTTACGAACATAATCACTATCGTTTGGGAATTGACACCGACGAGAAGACTCACCTACATCTTTAGTTTGTTCTAAATGATAGTTTGAAAATCTAACGGTGACACGTTATTGCTCTTAACAAAGATACTGAACCAGAATCAGGCTAAAGCTGAGCAAATGGCAACAAGGTATCTCACCGTTTCACAAACTTACTTATCGATGATTCTAGGAGTGTCTTCTCTGAACAGAGTCGTTCACAACATCAATATCATTTAAAGTTGGTTTCTCTAAACTCACTTTCAGCCGTGTCGAATAACCCACTTTCTATAACTTTCCATTTCTAAATCTATATTCAACGACAATTAAATGTATGAAGAAAAAACTTTCTGATTAACTGTGATGACGACGAATCCATCAGCTGAGCTTTGTGCGGGAAATCAAAACTCTCGTAGTCGTAGCAAACATTTTGTCATTGTAAAAATTGTGGTTGGACACTCTTGTTGTTGGTTTGGGAAGGTTCGCTACCTCTGTCGTCGTTGATCTTGACGACATCTCTGACCATTGGAAAATAGTGCCTCTTGTGGTGTTGGTCATGAAGGATGGGGAGATGTTCATGGTTGGAATCGGTGAAAAATCTTCTAGAGTGCATGTGGGGAAACGGTAAAGTCAAAATGTTCTTTAATTAATACCAATGAAAGGAGGGCATCAATTTTTGTAGTGATATGTGTATAATATTTATAAATACCAGCGTTCAAACGGACACGTATAATTTTCCAGCAATTTTGATTTTGATTTAAATTATAAGTATATATATTTTGCATTTTAAAATTGTAACAATTTTTTTTTTCAAGGACACCAAATATATAGCAAATATAATATAAATTCTTATCTTTATAAATGACACGAACAATAACAATATAACATTATTATAGACAAATTCGTTTAAGAGTATAATTGAAAGAGAACAAGTCATGTCAAAACCATGTACTTTCTTTATATATAGTACAGATTTAGAAGGACACTAATTTTTTTTAATAGCATTTGTAAATAGTTATGATGGTGTCATTGATTTCCGTCAATGCCAATTTTAGTGGACTAATTTGACTTTTCAAAAATAAAAAAAAAAATTGTGGTACCAAGTTTTATTTTATAATATTTTTTAAAGAAAGTTTTATTTTATAATTGTAACTGCATGTTCGCATAAATGTCTTTTATTTTTATATATGTACGAAAAAAGACGAAAATAAAAAGTTGATGGAGATGAATAAGAGACTAAACAAAAAATTATTGTTGATGGTGTTCCTTGTCTAAATTTAAAATGGTAACCATTGGTTTCACAAAAAAAAAATGTTAACCAATGAAATTTAAAAATAATCAAAAATAAGAGAAAGTTACAAAATTTTGTGTGTATGTCGAAAAAAATCAAGTATTTTTTTTTGGTTAAAAAATAAATAAATCAAGTATTGAATATATAGCAGATACACAATAGACATAAACGCAATATGAGATAGAAATTCCAAAATCACCTTGTATTTCTAACATATGTATTATACATATGGCTCCGATAATAATATTTAATAGATGAAGAGTTGATGGTGTTAGAGTAGTTGGAGTTGTTCTTTGTTATTGATATACATGACTTCAAGTGTCATATTGAAGACATGGAAATTCATAAAAATCAATGTGTAGTTTTATCTAATATTCAATTTTTTTTATGTAATTTATTTTGTTGGCATTATACGCAATTTAAACTTAATGACATATTAATTGTGTTTTTATATTTTCTTTAAATAAAAATATTATCATTTTGTCCACAAGTTCTAACTCAATTGACAAAAATATTGAAATTATTAGGTTGAACACCTTGATCGGAGTTCAAACCCCGACACCTCCACTTATGTGTGCGAGTTTAAATGACTTTGCTAATTCATCCAACTACTAAAAAAAATATTTTAAAAAAAATCTTAACTTTTAATTTTTAAATTAATAGAAAAATTTAAATTTTAGATTAACTTCAAAATTACGATCAAGAGTATTTGAGTTTGATCTCTAATTTGATCAACACTTGATAGGTTTTACTAATTATCTTTTAATTGAATTGAGAAGGACACTAGTTTTTTAATTACATTTGTAAATGATTATACTGGTGCCATTGATTTCCATCGATGTCCATTTCGATGGATTAATTTGGCTTCTTCAAAGAAAAAGCTACGGTTGTACCAAGTTTTATTTTAAAATTGTATTTGTATGTTCGCATAAATGTCTTTTATTTTTACGGATGTACGCAAATAAAAGAAAATAAAAAGTACATAAAATGAATAAGAGACTAAATAAAGAATTAATGTTGATGGTGTTCCTTGTCTAAGTTTAAAATGGTAACCGATGGTTTCAAAAAAAAAAAAAAAAATCTACAATGAAATTTATAATTAATCAAAAACAATAGAAAGTTACAGAACTTTATGCAATTATTGAAAAAAAAATTAGTTATTTGATATATAACAGAAACGCTATAGACATAAATTCAATATGAGTTAGAATTTACAAAATCACTTTGTATTTGTAACATATATATTATGTATTCTCATTTGACAAATATGGTTCCAATAATTATATTTAATAGATGAAGAGTTAATGGTGTTATGTATGTAGTCAGTGATATTTTTTGTGATTGATAAGTATGACATTAAGAGTCATATTTAAGACATGAGTATTCAGTGAAATCAATTGTGTAGTTTTATGTAATATTCAATTTTATTTTTTTATATAATTTAAAGCACCTATGCTTCGCTCGTCATCACCCTGAGTTTTTCTGATACCCTTTACCTCCACCTCTTGAGACACTAAAGCCTTCACCAATATCATCAACTATCAAATCTTTGGACTTAGTTAACTCTTTGGTTCTCAACGCCACTTGAACTTCCTCCGTGATAGTGCTTTCCTTGCCATGAAGTATGGTATCCTTGAAGGACTCAAGATCTAGGTAACGCACACAACAAGAGTAAAACCTTGTCTTCATCCTCAATGTTTTTCAAATTATCAAGGATTTTATTCAACTATGTTAGTTGCTCCATGATGGTTTTGGATTCCACCATCCTGAAGGAATATAGTTGTTATTTCAGAAATTGCTTATACATAATACAATACTACAATGGAGCTAATACACACTACAATACTATAACCTGATAAAAAAATCGTGTCACGATTTGACCTTCAGTAGTTCACCCACATTCGGACTTAAAAATCGTGTCATTCGATGTCACGATTTCAAACTAACAGTCCTATCAATCCAATAATTTAGGGGTAATGCCGCAGGAATAGGTTTTTGGCTCGCAATAAAGCTAGGGTCTTGATCGAGCAACTAGCAGACCTATCTATCCACCTCTCCAGACACAATATCTTGAGTACCTATGATGGTGACCACATCTGCCGGCATGTGATGTTTGGACAAACCTTACAATTTTTGAACCAAAAGACAACGGTAATTAAATAACAACCATTTGGTAAACTTTAATTTACATGTCCTAATACAAAGAGTTCAAATTTTGGATATTTCTTTTGAACATAAAAAAAAGAGTAGGATGACATGATTGATATCACAATTCACAATCATACAAAGACAAACGTCTCTTTCATTAATTCTCCTCCAGAACTAATCAATTAAACCATTTGTAATTAATCATCTTCTAAAACAACCTCCCATGTACTCAAGCAGCTCTAGCAAGAACTTCCAATCTCTCAGGCACAACGGCAGGGTCAATATGGAAACCTCTTCTTATTAATCTTGGAACAGTAACAGTTAAAACTCCATTTTCATACTCAGCAGAAATGCCATCAATATCAACCCTCCTTGGAAGCCTAAACTTCCTCTCAAACTTCCTCACAGGTTCTGTTGATTCTTCATTCACTGCAACTTCAGTTCTAATTATAAGGTACTTTGAGTCCTCAACCTCTACCCTCAAATCTTCTTTCCTAACACCTGCCATAAAATGCAAAACTAAAAATTTCACACCTCTATTTTCTAAATATTTTTTCCCATGTCTATGGAATCTTTGTTTATACACCTCTGGATTTAAATATAAGTCAAATAAAGTTCATGTATCTGGTTACGTGCGGACCAGATACATGTATTTTTTGGACTTAAATATAAGAACATATAGTTCATGTATCAGGTCCATACGTGAACCAAATACATGTATTTTTTTACTTATATTCAAGTCCGGAGGAGTATTGAGGGGATGATATATATTATATCTTGACAAGGAAAATTAGGCTTAATTACCTGGGATGGCAGCTGAAAATAAATGAGATTGAGGGGTTTCAGTCCAGTGAACATAGTTTTGTGGGGTGAAATTATATGGAAAGAGGAGATTTGAAGGAACAAGATATTGCCAGGGAAAAGAGTGAGGTGGTCCAGTGAATTCCATTATTTGGTTATGTGAATGAATTCAGATTTCAAACTTTTTCTATAGTATTGCTAAATATACTATTTGGGATGTTTGGTTGATTTGGATGATGTTTGTAGAAGCACAGAGTTAGGTAGTTGGCTTTAAGACCAGGTGGGCAAGTTGTGTTTATTTGAGATGTTACCTTACTAGTGGTTTTCTTACGCATATGTTAATTAATTGATCTTGAAAAATAATGTGGGACACTGGTTCAAAATATCAAGGAGGCTTCACCTTTACAATATCCATAGCTATCAACAATGGAACATTTTAATTTAATAAAATAAAGTAGCATCACGTGATTATTCACCGCCATTTTGGAGCAAAGCTGCCTCACTTCCTGATATTTTTATTTAACAAGTACTAGTACTCATGATGTATTGCGTATGACTGCAGGATATTTGTAGTTACAGATAATTATAAACTAAAAAATTGAAGATATTTTAAAAGAAATTAATTAACACAAAAATATCTAAGTCTTCAAATGAACAATTTACAAAGCTGGATTAGTTTATGTTGTAACTCACAAAATCACCTTTTTCCAGTTTTATGAATCTTTTAAATAAATCTTCTGAAAATTCCTTTCCAAAGCATATAATGTAAAAAAATCGTGTGTTAAATGTATAATTCTTTACATTAAACAGGTTTTCTTGTAAAAGGTTCAAATGCTGAGATGCAAAACCAAACATTTTGAAGCCAAGTTATGTCACTGATCTTTAAAAATTATTTTCTTACCTAGTTTTTTTTCTTCTTTAACAACTCAGTATCCGGCAAAAGACGAACAAATCCAAGGACCGTCATCCTACCGTACACTCGCGGGGGATCAATTAAAGTCAAAGTAAAGTCATCTATGGACCGTCTCAATATAGAAATTGTTATCATCCGGAGGATTCAAACCTGAGAGCTAGAGAGGAACACACTCCTAAGTCTAAATCCTTACACTACCCGGACAACCCCCCATCATAATCTCCGAAACAAGTTTAATATTAGTTGATAGGTAGTCGTGCATTCCAATTTTATTGCAGAAGGCATTTTCTCATGTTCCCCAATTGCAAATCAACTGGGAAATGTTCATTTAAATTGATAATTGCAAATATGGACACACTTGCTCATATGTCGATTTGTAACATTCAAGCTGTTGCAAAAGATTCAATGAAAAATGAGAAGCATAAACTTCCGTGTGACAAGGAACAAAATGAAATAACTCACAAAACTCAAACTAGAGGCACAGGATACAAAATTGAATAATAACCGTAGGGTTCATAATTCAGGTATATATTAAAACAAGAAAAATTCATAATTCATCACAGTTTACAAGGACTTTCATAGTTTAGTCCTATTCATGTTTCATTTAATCACATGACAATTGAGAAAATGTGAAGTTTGCTGCAAGCTTGAATATTAGTGACGGAAGATAGACACTCATTTTCAGAGTTTTTATGACAGCTGCATTCAAGTGTTTACTCCAAAAACAAAACCATTGCTGTACGAAGGAAGATTACTAGAAGGCATGAGGTTTTTCACGGGCGAACGAAAAGGATTCGGAGTCACCGGATGTGTGACGTGCAGTCCAGCATTACGAAGGACTTGTTTAGCATTCACACATGCAACTTCAGATTGATCGGTGAAGAAAGCAGGCACACCAATTGATTTAATCAAATCAAGAGCTCCACTCCAACTAGAATAATTTTCTAATCTAGAGTTTAGACCAATAACAACATGTGGAGAAGGTAGGTATGAAGCTTCCACCTGATAAACACCTCTCACAAGATTCACTCTTACTCTGCTACCTATTCCTGAAGTTGTTCCTGATAAATTTGTTGGAACTTCTGGTCCCACCATCACTATTTGTACATTTCCCAATCCATTAAGTAAATGACCTACTTCTGCAAATGCTGGCATCCAATCTAACTCACCTTCGGGTCCAAGGTAATGAATAATCACTTCCTTGCCTTTCAGTATAAGGTTCTTTGAGCTTATATTAAGAGTAGTTAGTATGTGATACACAGTCAAAGGATGCGAAAGTATGTCAGCAACAGGACTTGAAAACGGAAGTGAGCGAAGATTGTAGTACTCCGACCAACCTGAGAGAAGTAACGGGCTTGAGACAAAATGGTTATTGAATGAAGAGTCGTGAGGATACTCAATGTCATCAAGTTCACCCCATTGTTCATGGATCCCGTCTTTCACCGGAAGGAGACCAAAAGGGCAGTGAGAATAGCAACTGCATTTTCTCCTCCACATACCTTTTTGGTGAATATCTAACGATTCAAGCCATTTACAAGGTAAGTCCGCAGAACATGGGAACAAGAAAATATTTATGGCTAATTCTTCTTCCCTTTCCATCATGGCCTTGTAAAGTCCACACAAGCTTCTGTGTGTGTCATTCCAGTTTTGCTTCTGGCAGATTGAGCTGCAATAAACTACCGCTCTACATCGGCCACAACAAATTGATTGTTCTCCATACACTTCTCTCTCACACATTGCACACTGTCTCAAACCGGTACTTGAGTATGCAATCGTGTCAAAGAAAGTGTCCTCCCTAGGTGGTTCTACGTATTTAGTCGGCGTCGAACCAGCACTCACACTACTAGATTTTTCATCATATGCCTGACCAGGTGGATGTGAGACAGTAACAGCAACAAGGTCATAACCTCCCTTAGTAACTTCTGGTGGCCACTGAACATCAACCGTCTCTATAAAAGGTTCAAAACACACCATTGTTGAATACTTTGAACCACCATCCCTGTCCACCAGAAGTAAAGGATGAACCATACAAATAGCCTTCATGAAAGCATAAACAAACCTAAGCTCATCAAGAGTCGGATTTCTAAACCTAAGATCACCAGCAACCGTGCACCGAGCAACATCAATAACAGGAAATCTATCGCTCCCCGACACTTCAAGCGACAAAGACTTAATCATTTTCTGGTTTGAAGGAAACATCAAAGACTCCACTTCAAAAGTAACCCTTAAAACCTCAACATTCGGAACACGAACGGTCTCTCTAGAACCCGTCATTTTCTTAGCATCACTTTCCGATCTATACATATAAAAACCAATATCCCCTCCATCACCTCCAACGAACTGAACACACGGAAAAGGCTGTTTCTTGGCAGACCAATCAGAATCCTTTCCAACCCGGATTCCGAAATAATGCCCCGGACGCAGCCTTTTCCATGGTTCAGTTCTATACAAAGCTGCAGAAGCTTTGTATATAGATCTAATGAAATTGGGAACAATGCAATCAATTTTCATCAAACATGTACCAGATCCAGGACCAAGTCCAGGTCCACACCCAAATTGTTCTTGATATCTATCAAACAAACTCTTCAAATGCAAATCCATTCTTGAAATTACACTAATCTATCATTCACTTGAAATTACACAGAAACTAACCTTAATAACACAAAACCATTACAATAATATGCATTGGATATAACTAATCAAAGGAAAATCAATTAGGTCTAGTGAACTCAATGCATATTCAATTCGTGCAACAAACATAAACCAGAAACAAATGTTGAACGAAGAAAAGAAAAAACAGTTTGATTACCATGATGTCAATTTCGGCTCAAAGACTCGATTTTTAGGAGGAATTGATTTGACTGTCGTATAGACTGCGATGTTCTCATTTTCGATTTGGTGAGTTTGTTTGAGCTTAAAAAAAAATCTCAGTTAAAAAAATTTAGAGATATTTTTTTTTAAAAATCTAAAATTATTTTGTTTGTATATTATCATAAACATAAATAATTTTTTAAAATTTAAAACTCTTGCACGTATTTAAAAAAAAAATAGATTTTGGAAAAACTAGTTTTTTATTTATAGGCTAAAAATAATTTTTGTAACAAAATCGATTTTTTAAAAATTTTAAACAAACACTACAAAAATAAAATAAAAAAATAGATTTTTTTTCGAAAAATCCCAAACAAACGTGCCTATAATCAACTGTCAAAAGTGACCTATTTGAAATCAACAACAAATCTCTAAACTTTATAAAATAGATCTCTAAACTAACTCTATCCTTTTAATTTAATAACTAAAATTTATATTGATAGAATTTAATTTCTAAACAATAAGTATAAAGAGTAGTCTATAAATTATATAACATTCATGGATTAGTCATGGCATTAAAATTTTAAAAGATTAACCTAACAAAATTTTATAAAATTTTAAGAATTAAATTGATAAATATAATGTAATTTAAATGCTAAACTGAGAGGGTGGTCGTTTAGATGCTAAATTAATACCGTAGTTGATTTTAAAGAGTCATGCTAACATGATTTAGGCCAGCCTTCAAAAAGAGGAAAAAAGTAAGACTTATGTCACGCTGGACGTGTTATGGTGATCTAAGTTCAATTTTCACCTTTCGTAAATATTAACAAATTAACGTGTTGATATTACATTAACCGTAAATAAACATGCATAAGAAACATAGAAATGAATGACAAAAAATTATCGCAGTTTTAGTTTCCTTATTTTTAAAATTTTAGGATTTTGGTCTTCGTATTTCTAAGTCAACAATTTTGATCTCTCTTCTGTCAATTTTTAAAATTGAATCCATCCATTGTTAAATTTTTATCTTTTTAAGTCAACAATTTTGATCTTTTTTTTTTTTTAATTTTTAAAATTGAATCCATCCATTGTTATTTGTTATGGTGTTGAACGCTTTGTGATGTTACAACACATTCTAATGTGATGTGAGTTGGCAAAAATATTATGTCCACGGATACTCGTGGGTAAAATCCGTCACGGACAGGGGGCAGGTAGCTAAACAGGTATCACGAGTATAATAAACGAGTATTTGACTACCCATTATTATATGGATATGGACACATGTTTGATTGTACACATATCCACGAGTACTCATACCCAATAATAAATTAAATAAATTATTAAAATATTCTTATATATTTTATCTTATTACTTAAAATTGTTACCTTATTGAAGGAAATTTTATCGTCAACCTAAGATTCTTTATTAATAACCTATTTTTATTTTTGATTTTTTTAATTCATCTTATTAAGTTCATTGTTTCTACTTCATTCACATCATAAAACATATCATATGGATTATGTAAGAATCATGAATTTTCTATTGATTATGTATGATTTATAAAATTTTGAATAGATTATGTATGGATGTTTAAAAGTTGAAGTATTTTGATAATTAAAAAAAAGTTATTATTTGTACAAAAAAATAAATAAAATAAAAAATCATGGGTACCCATGAATACTCATGGATACCTCAATACCCACAGGTATCCGCATAGTGCTTACCCACGAGGGTACGAGACGGGTACGGGTATCATATTTATCCAACGGGGCGGGGACAAGTATCATAATACCCGTATCCACGGGTATCCATTGACATCCCTAGATGTGACTACTAATTTAAATAAGAAACATGCTAAATAGTAACTAAATATCCCATAATAAAATAGGTGAATTTTAGTCGGCCTTAGTTTTTTAGTGAGAGAAACTTCAACTTCTCTCTAATTTTTCTTTCTTTTTCACTTGTCGAAGATGAGTGGTTTTAGGTCATGTTTTGAACTAAAATCACCCTCTGCATCTTTTTTTCTTCCTTTTCTTTCGATTTAAATAAGTGATTTTCACGTATATAAAGTGTTTTCTTGTATTTTTTTGTTATTTCGTCGTCTGAATACGGCGTTATGTTGTTCGTTGTCTTGTGGGACGTTGTTTGATTTCGCGCCATGTTGCAGTGTTCGTTTAGTTCATATTGAAAGACCGACTTCAGTCAATCATATATTTAATCAATGATTTGAACGTCAATATTGCAGATCTAGAAGCATGAGTATTATGATGATTTAGATTTTATCATATTGTTTGTAGGCATTTTGTTGTTGTGTGCTATTAACTTGGGTACTGTGAGTTTGTTTGCAAATTCATCCTTTACGTTTTTTCTGATGTTGACACATTCTATCAATTTGAATGAATGAGTATCGTTTTATTTTTGTAAAAAAGAATATTGAGTTCATAATTTATACCCAGAGCATCAACATGAATTTCTTTCTGATGCTGCGTTGTGGTAACAAAAAGCCATAGAAAGAAGAAAGAAAATCTAGCAACGAGATCCATTATGTTGTGTTTTAATTTTTCTTATGATGATATAATTTAAATCATGTGATCAATTAAATTAAAGGGTTGAAATTTGAGGTAAGTCTTATCAATTTTTTGTATTTTTTAACTTATATGTGTAAAATTACAATTTTTTTAATTTTGCCAATTTTATTTGCTAATTTTTCTAGCTTATATCTTGAACATCATAAAATTTTGAATTTTTTAAAGGAGAAACAAATTAAGGTTTGAAAATGGACATCAATCAAATCAACCGTGATTCTTTTGCACAAGCAAAAGCAAGAGAACATAAGTTTTTACACGTGTCCACAAAACACGGTTGTTTTATCATGAACCAATCACAGCATCCCAACGAATCACAAAGAGATAAAATCAACCAATTAATTAATTCAAAATTAAAAATAAAAATAAAAATAAATATATCCAAAAAATATCAACCTTACCATCATCATCAAACTAGGGTTTTGAAAATTCTTCTTTAAATACAAATCAAGACCCAAATTTGTTCTCTCTCTTCGCACAATTGCTCTCTCTTTCTCTCTCTAGAAATTTCAGATTCACCGAGAGAGATGATGCAACCAGGACACGGCATGGCTCCTCCCACCATGGGCCAACAGCCACCGCAACAATACCAACAGCCACCGCAACAGCAGCCGTACGTCATGATGCCACCACAACAGCCGCCGGCTATGTGGGCTGCCCAATCCGCTCAGCCTCCTCAGCAGCCCGCCAGCGCTGATGAGGTCCGTACTCTCTGGATCGGTGATTTGCAGTACTGGATGGATGAGAATTATCTCTATACCTGCTTTGGTAACACAGGCGAGGTATAATCTCTCTTTCAATCTTTCTCTTAATTGTAGAATTAGGGTGTTTTTTTTTGTGGTTATTTGAATTATAAATCAAAATCAATTTTTTATTGATTGATTATGGTGTGAGTGTTGGAGTTAAGTTTGTTTTATTCTGTTAGTGAAATTAGGGTTTTTTAATTTTGGTTTGTAGTTGTTTTATCCTGTTTGTGAAATTAGGGTTTTTAATTTTGGTTTGTAGTTGTTTTAGTCTGTTTGTGAAATTAGATTTTGTAATTTTGGGTTGTAGTTATTTTATTTTGTTAGGGAAATCAGGGGTTTTAATTTTGGTTTGTAGTTGCTTTATTCTGTTTACCGACCCCACTTAGGGCCTGTTTGGTTAAACTACTTATTTGCAGCTTATAGCACACGTTCTTATCATATAAGCTATGAGCTATTATTATAGAAAATTGTAAACTAAGGCTAAATTTATTTTTTTTACATGCCATAAGCTGTTTTTAAAATTGTATCGGAGAACTTATGAAAATAAGCCAAAAAAAGCTTGTGAAAATTGTCACAAGTTGTTTTCATAAGTTCTTGCAGACATTCTCACAAAACTTATGCCAGTAGATAACCTCAAATAAGCCAATCCTAACAGACCCTCTGTAGTATAAGGATTGGTTGTTGCTGTAGTTGTTTTATTCTGTTGTAATGTTGGTTGTAGGTGTTTTATTCTGTTAGTAAAACTTGGGTTTTGTAGTTTGTTTATTTTGTTAGTGAAATTTGGGTTTTTTGATTTTGTATTGCAGTTGACATCTGTGAAAGTTATTAGAAATAAGCAAACTAGTCAATCAGAAGGTTATGGCTTTATCGAGTTTAACTCTCGTGCTACTGCTGAGAGAGTGCTTCAGACATACAATGGAACCATTATGCCGAATGGTGGTCAGAACTACAGATTGAACTGGGCAACTTTCAGTGCTGGGGAAAGGTCGTCGAGACAGGATGATGGTCCTGACCATACCATTTTTGTTGGTGATTTGGCTGCGGATGTTACTGATTACCTTCTTCAGGAGACTTTTAGGGCTCGTTATAACTCTGTGAAGGGGGCGAAAGTTGTGATTGATAGGCTTACTGGTAGGTCTAAGGGTTATGGTTTTGTGAGATTTGCTGATGAGGGCGAACAGATGAGGGCTATGACCGAGATGCAAGGGGTTCTTTGTTCAACTAGACCCATGAGGATTGGACCAGCTACTAATAAAAACCCTGCTGCCACCACTCAGCCGAAAGGTTTGTCTCTTATATATCTGCTGTTTTCGTTTGCTGTTTGTGAATGTTTGTTCTGCTGCATAATTGTAAATTGCTGTCTTTCTTTAGTTGTCTTACTAATATGTGTGATGTTGGTTAGTTAAATTCAAGGCCTTGTGTACCAAATTACCTTTTGTAGTGTATGCTGAATGCTGCTGTTTAAGTTATGATTCTTTTCGGTTACGCTCGTGAAGATATGCCGTCCACAGTCGTTTCTTCCTGCAATTTTCCTTTAAAAAAATTGGGCTAAATAAATTATTGCATATGTAGTAATAAAATCTTATAGAACTCCTGTTGTCTCAAAGCAGGGTGTCAAGAGGCTCTGTCATCTCGGAGCCTGGAACTGATTTCAGCTGAAATGGTTACCATTTTAGTGCATGTCCTTGCTTAGGTCAGTTATATGTTTATGTTTGCCCGTTATATTTTTGCGGCATTTTCTTTTCCGCCTACATTTTCAAGTTCTTTTCATTTCGCCTTTGGTTTAGTTTTTACTCTAATTAAGTTCGCAATTTCTCTGCTTACTTATTTTTCAGTCCATCATTCATAGCCTTTGCTCCTTTAATTTACTCCTATTAGTTTTTCTTAAGAACTACAGGCTACATCTTTAATTTCTTTAGTAGCTTTCCCTTGTGCCAAAGCAGATCTTATTTACATTTAGCTAAATCTTCTATTCTTCAATCAAATGTTTATTTAGTTCAGTTTACATTCACCCGTCCATAAGAAAAAAATGTTGAGATGATCATTTTTATCCTCTTTTTCTTCTCATATATTTTATTTCATCCTCTTATTTTTATTTGTTCCTCCTTTAAGTCTGAAAATGTTAGATGTTGTATGATAGATATATAGACTGACAACTTTGAATTATGATGAATATTCATCGATATCTTTTATATGACTACATGGTTTTCAAATTGGGAATCAAAAATCAATTTGCAACATTCAGTTGTGCATAGAAAAATTTATGCCATTTATCATACGAATGATGCAATAATCCAATAATTTTTAAGTAAAGGACTAACTGTTCAACTCAATCAGATACCTCCCAATACAATGGTAGGTACATGTCTCAAATTAAATTGATAGAAGAGTAAAGGTATATCCAAATAAGGTTATATGTGAGCCAGTAACTAACTGATTTGCTGCATGGAGCCACTGTTTTAGAATAATGAAAGAGGTCATCCTCTGAAGTCTGAAACTAGAAGTGGCTAATTTGATTTTCTGGATTTCACCCATGATTGACTGCGTGGAGCCCGTGTATCACTTTGTGATTTTCTAACTGAGTTTGATGTGATGAATTTGTGGGTAATTTATACCTGTCTTCTGTATATTGCCCCTTCTATTGGTCCTACCCGGGGTGGTCGTAACAGTGCAAAATTGGGACAACTTAACCGGCAACTATGTATTGAATTTGATTTATATGCATGCTTCATAAATTTTATTACTGATTTAATTTATATTGGCTAAACTTACCATGTCATTGTTCTGTACGTATAACTTGATTTCAGTTGTTAAATAGTGTTATTTTTTTATGTGATGGTTTCCGGTGCATGAAAATTTATGTCACTGCCCATTCTGTTGCTTCTGAGTCAGCTCCCTAAATATTTGTTTGCTGTGAATTATGCCAACGAAGAGACTTGTTGACTTGTACTGTATCAAAGAATTAAATTAATAGTCGCACCTTTGGTTATCAAATAAATAGTTGATATATGTTGTCTTGCTTTTGCCTTTGTTTTTCAATTCATTTTCTATTCACATAATTCATCTTTTTACTTCACTTTCATTTTGAAATGCAGCTTCGTATAACCCTAGTGGCGGACAAAGCGAGAATGATCCCAATAACACAACTGTGCGTACTTCTTTTAATATGTTGAAACCGTGCTTTGTTTGCTACTTGTTTGTGACTTATCTTTTCGTTGCAGATTTTTGTTGGCAACTTGGATCCAAATGTCACTGACGATCATCTGAGGCAAGTTTTCACCCAATATGGTGAACTAGTACATGTGAAGATTCCATCAGGCAAGCGATGCGGGTTTGTCCAATTTTCGGACAGGTAATATCACTTCTATATTTGTTTTTTCTAATATGTGCTAAATAGTCTTTGCTGTACTAAGACTGTGCCTTCATTTTTCTTGCACCAGGAGCTGTGCAGAAGAGGCAATACGTGTTTTGAACGGTACTTTATTGGGTGGACAAAATGTTCGCCTTTCATGGGGACGCACTCCTTCAAACAAACAGGTAATATTTACTGAGCCTTGTCATTCTGGGCTGGTTTGGCATCAAAGTCTTATTCCAATTCTTTTTTATGACCGTGCTTTTGTTCTCAGACTCAGCAAGATCCAACCCAGGGTGGTTACCCTGCTGCTGGTGGATATTACGGCTATGCCCAGGGTGGTTATGAGAATTATGGTTACGCTGCTCCTCCTGCTGGACAGGATCCCAATGTGTATGGAAGTTATCCAGGGTATCCTGGTTACCAACACCCACAGCAGCAACAACAGCAAATGGGATATAGCTAAGATCTTGCTGCTACAAATTTGTGACCTTTGTGACAGTACTGTTTTGATGGAGTTGCTTTTCCCTTCGCGGAATAAGGATTCTTATCCTTTTCCCCCTCTTCCCCATTTGATTGCTAGTAACATTGGAATTTTACCAAAGGCTCTTGTATCCCTTTAAATTTGCTTGCTGATTACTTTTTGTTGTTTAGATTTTTGACGACATTGGCTATCTGTTGTGTTAAATTTATGATGTTCTCTGATCAATACTCTGCTAGCTTGTGTTAAATTTTCAGTAGACCCAATAAAAAATTTGAAGCGTTTTAAGATGCAGAATTAACCTCATTGCTTTTCATAATAGACAAACCCATTTTCTAATTTTGAATTGAAAATAAAATTGTTACTTTTCGTATCTTGGAATCAATTTTGCTGTGCTTATTTTTCAATTGAGACCATGTTTTCTAATCGTGTGATGTTTCTGATCATGAACTATTTACGAGTACTGTTGAGTACTTGTGCTTCAAATCCGTGTCTTTGTCCCTGTTGAAGAAGTATGTGCGTTGAGATTGATAATCAGTTGTGTGATGCTTATTAACGTTAAAACTTAAAACTGAGACTCTATTTGGCATAATTAGTTTGTAGTTAATACTTTGATGATGTTAATAACGTTGGAGATTGGGTTTGTGTTCATAGAAGGAGGATTGGTTTTTATTTTAAGGGAAATGCTGTGTATTCCGAGCAATATCTTCGCGAAAAAATAGCGAAGGCTTACCATTGGCTAGTTCAACTCCATTTCCTCCATGATTTCCTCTAACAACCAATTAAAAGTTTGACCAAGCTGTTAAAACCAAGAGCGTATCCATATCACGGCTATTAAAAGTAACCTATTTGCAACCGTGCATAAAATAAAGCAGCTGAATCCCGTGCAACCACGTCTTTGCGTTTTTTTTTTTTGTGAGCAATTTCTTCGCACTATATAGCACTACTCTTGTTTTAAAGCTGGATACATAGATGAAATGATTAATAACAATTGAAATTGTATACGCTGTAAATTTTAGAGGGATTATGAGACGTGTCTATCAAGATAAAAAAATCATGCAACACTTTCTTCAAAAAAATAATAATAATCATGCAACACAATATAGCAATATCGGTCCTTTCTTGAGCACTGTATTAAAGCAAAGTATGTACACTAGTGTATCGTGTATTCGTCATTTTAGATATTGCGATGTATGGTTGTAAATGATTTGATATGGAGATCTGCAGAAAAGAGAATAAGAACTGCCAAGTTCTTTGGTGGCTAAGTTAAAGAAATCCAACGGGGACAAGAATCAACATAGCTAAAATGGCATAGTTGACATTAATGGATTACTTTTCTCAAAAACTACCTTTGATCCTGAGCAATTCATGCAATCTTTTGAAAGATAGTTTACCTCCACTCTAGCTTGTGGGTTACAAGCATGAAGTTAATGTTAAGTGGCATCCCTCGCCTATTAATGCTTTCAAGCTCAATGTGGGATGGACGGATGGTTATCATATTGGGAGTATAGGACTTGCATCTTGTGGCGAGCTAATTAGGGACTTTTGAGGCGTCTGTATATGAGTTTTTGTTTTGTTTTGTTTTTTGTAACCTTGGTCGAGCCACTTTAGTAATGACCGAGCTTTGGAGCCTTGTTAATTAGGTCAAATTGGCTCATATGTTGAGGTACATATCTACTTTTGTGGTGCTTGATTCTCTTATTGTTGTCAACATGTTTCAGGAAGTTAATGAGAGAAGCTAATGTTATACCAAATACCTTATACTCATGCTAACCGGTGTCTCTCGAGCCACTGTTTAAGAAATCTAAGAAAAAGAAATTTTAAGTTGAATTTTTTTATGCTTTTGAAGAGTTGATTGAACAACATCCAATGTAAGCACTATTATATTTGTTTCCTTAACTAGTGTCTCAGATGAGCAATAATTATTATTTTTCTAAAATTATAGCAAGTTAAAGAAAGAAACTTGTTTACCGAACATGTCATTTGCTCAACAAATTTATGAATTAGTCTAAAATAATAAACTAACTTATCGATATTGTAATCAGAGTCTGATCTACTCAATTTTAGAGTCCGACCCACTCAATTTTGGATAAATACTCTTCACCTTGTTCTTTGTGAGAGAAGAAAAAGACTTTGAATTTAGTTTGTTGGGTGGGTTGTACTCTTCGCTTTAATATATCAAATTAATCACTTTTCACTCTCTTATACATTGGAGAGCTGTCATTATTACAACAAAATCCTAAACTCTGCGTAAAATAAGTAAGGGAAATGCTAATCAATGCCCCCGGGGCACTGGTTAAAGATATAAAAAAAGAAATTATATAGTAGTTAATACATTGAAATTGTGTAATTAATTTATAATAAAGTCAAAAACAGTTTTCTTTTATGGTAATAATTCTCTTTTATGGTATGCTTAATCAGTGCCCCGGAGGCACCGGATAGCAGGACCCAATAAGTAAAATATAACTTGAATAAGCATTAGTTGTTGCAACATCCTCTTATATTGGGATTAACATGGTTCCAGTGACAAATTATATCATTGCAATGATTTTATATCATTTTCTGTTTTTTTTTTTAGTTTAGCTTTAAGCAATTTCGCTAAACTAGATTATGAATTTCAAATATAAGAAAAATGAATAGATTTTTTATGGGTATTATTCAAAGATTCCAACGCATGCCGGTGGCAATTATGGTGTGTACTATGTCGTTTTGCACATTGACTCGAGCTTCTATCACGTGAATGCAACCAGCACAACTAGCAAAACGATTAGAAACTTCATGCTTCTTTTCATAAGGAAGAAATCAAATAAAGATATCATCCTCTTCGATGGCAGAGTAATGCCTCTTCTGACTTCTGAGTAGGCGATACAACGAAAATGAATGCCATTCACACTACATCTTTACTCTATGTCACTGTTACAATCAATACCTTCTTTTTTAATTTTTATTTTTTTTTAAGTTCAATGCTACATAATATTTGATTGATTAGATACGTGAGTAATCAGATACGTGAAAATTTTGACATTTAATCAAATACGTAGTAGTACGAGTGTAGGTGAGATATGACATGGATAATCAAATACGTGAAAATTTTGACATTTAAGATACGATAAGAATTAAGTACATTCACAAAATAAAGACAAACTAATATTGAAGAATATTGACAGAAATATCATTAAAAGAAATCAAAATAAATTTTGTTTAATTCAAACTAATTAAGTCTCTCTCTCATCATCACTGATATCTCACACATATCCTATAGATACATACCCCCGAGTATCTTTAAAGTATTTGACATGTATCTAGTAAAATATTTTCTAAAATAAAATAAACAATTCTTATACTTCTTGGATGCGTATCAACAAGTATCCATAAAGTATTGACATCTGATACATATATGACTTTAATTTTAGAGTGTTTGAAATTCATAGCCATTTTACTATGATTGAAGTCTCCTTCCCTACTATTTTTTTATCCACCAAATTCGAATTTGATACATGTAAGAGGCCGGAATCCAATTATATTATGACCAATGTAATCTTGGTTACTTTACTTAATTTGATGAAATTATCGTTTAACTTTTAAAATAAGCTTCAAAATTATTTTCTCAAAAGTAATGTTTTTCAAACGTATGCATCAAGTGTTTTAGAAGTAGGCAAAGTGTCATCATACTTTATACATATTTGAAAAATTTATTTATACAAAGTCATACAGATGTTTACTTGTCTCAAATGTTTTAATAGTTATATTATACAGAATTATTGTGGTCAACGTAGCTTTAATTAAAAACTAAATAAATGTATATAGTTTTATTTAATAAGTAAGAAATATAAATTATGCAAAAATTATTTTCATTATATCAAATTAGCCCCTTAAATTATTGTCGGATTAAATTGATGAATTAATAAATAAATAGTTAAAAAATTATTTATTAATTTTGTATAGGTCAAGAAGCAAGAAGTGAGAGGGAGAGTGGAAGTTGAAGTTACCATATTAAATGTTTACCATAGACATATTATATTGAATTATTGTTCTCAACGTACCTTTATTTAAATCAGCATTATAGACGTCAATGATGTCATTCCTTTAACTAACTTTGCCACCCTTAAATTTTAATCACACATCATAGTGTTCAAAATCTATTTATAAACTTTCATTTTCCTAACAAGAACTAATTAAACAACAAATGAGTTAGTTGCTAACCCTGAGATTAGTCTTGGGATAATATAAACTAACACATTATTTTGTCCCATTTCATGCGGGTTTTACTTAGCAGCCAAAAGACAAAGAAAGAAATTAAACGATGATAACAACACTATTCACTCAAATTTAATTACATTTTGAGGTGGCACTGGCACTACTTATAAATTTAGAATTTAGCTTTGTTTTTCTAAGGCAGGTTCCATTGGGCATGAATTAAATTTAAGGAAATGATGTAAGCTAGTTCAGGGGCATCCCTTAATATAATCTCCATTATTTGTTACACATAATTGGTGCACATGATCTTCTTCATCACCAATATGACATCCTAGAATGACCCCACCTTTATTATTATTTTTGCACCCCCCTGAAATTAATATACTACAAATATTAATTCAAAATCTATCTACTATATATAGTAGTAGTCACCATAAGCCAAATCTAAATCCACATCTATCTCTTCCTCTTTCTTAATTTCTTCTTAGAGAAATTTTTTATCAACAATTTTTTTTTTTTGGAGGAAGAAAAATACATTGAAGAAAAAATGGCTCTTTCTAGAAAAACATACTCATACTCAAAGATGGATAAAGAAGATCCTGAAGAATTAATCCATAGAAGAGCACAATTCTTGATCTACAAGGTGATGGAACAAGCAAATTCTCGTAGGAAATCATCTTGTCTTAGAATCAAAATATCTAAGTTGAAGGTGAAGATTGGAAGGAGATTAAGGAGGCTTAGAAAGAAAATTATGTCAAGTGTGTCTGCAGCAAGAGTTGGCATTCATGGACATGTTGTGAGTCAATTGAAAACATGGAAGCGTTTGTTTGGGAGAGAAAAACAAACCCTTTTAACCATTCCTTCTCTTATGATCAAATATTGATACAAATTACAAGGAAACTCAATGGTGTTTTTTGTGTAATACAATGTTAATTATGTTTTCTTCATATGGAGTATGTCATATGTTTTCTTTAGATTAGAAAAGAGTGAAATCATAAATTCTTCCTCATCAAGATCAATATATAATTTACTTTTGCATTTTATTTTTCTATCTCCCTCTACCTTTTTTGTTCTGTTAGATTCTTGACTATGTGGCAGAAGAAGTACATGAATTGAGAGGGTCATTTTTGTATCATAATTGATTTTGCCTCAAGTGACGTGATTTATGTGGGAAATATACATGTATGTTTACTTTGTGAAAACATTTTTTACTTTTATTTTCTAAAATTTGTGTTAAGTTTACTTGCTAACAAGAATATAAAAGATCCTTAAAGTGAACAACGGTCTATATTTTATGTAAGCAAAATGCTAATTATAGCGAAAAAGTTGGTTACAATGGTATCATGACTATTCAATTGTACCGTAGCAAATAACTTATTTCTATCAATCGCCTCTTGTATTCCGCCAAAGAAAAATCTGGCGGTGACCATCTATCCACAATACATTCGTGAAATTGTCTCTCACGATAAATAACGACGCTCTATGTAAGCAATAAGATTGTTAAAAGAATTATTTTCATTTCCATCGCAAACAATGTGACTCACTTTTTTTTTTATTAGCAAGTTAAGATAAACATTTTTATTTTTCTTGAATTGAAAAAGATTTTTTTTTCTTCACAAAAGCAAAAGACTCTTACGTGTTTTTCACTAATTTTTATTTTATAATTACTTTTGGAGTACAATTATTCAATAATAAAACTAGTCAACTTCAAATTTAATATTAGACTAACTCAATTTTACATTTTACTTTTTTTTAGAAACCAACTTCATGGAAAATCATGTTTGTCAAATGCTCAATCAAACACACACATCAATGATTGCTTGTCTTGTTTGCACTCACGAGAGGAAATGTTATTGAGCAATGTTATATATTAATATTAATATACGTTTTTATGGAAATTGAAAAAGTCCAATATAACATATCTTATTTGAATTAAATCCATTGTTACATGAGCATTATACCTCAAATATAAGTGGAGTAATATTTTTCATTAAAATGGTAAAAAATTAATGTTCAAAATAATAATACATTCATATAATTCAAAGTTCAAAGGACTGAACCCGGTAAACAAGCATGCTGCTAGCTTGTCAGGAACTTCGGATTCTTTTTTTCAAGATCTAATGCTGACTTTATGAAAGCAAAAAAAAACAAGAAGAATTGAGAGTGTGTGAAAGTTAGTGCAAGCATTAAAGAGAACAATTATTAGTGAAAAGAGTCAACTAGTCAAATACACCCTCCAGTACACTACCGTAGTGAGCCAGCTACTATTTCTCATCCCTCCCTCAATTAAATAATTAGTTTATGTTATTATTATGAATCAGTAGTATTAAGTTTATGTCCAAGAATCTGCAAGCAAAGCAATGCTTCCATCCATCTTGCAAAATCCCAGCCTGGCTAGTAAATCTTCCGACACATCTTATCAATGGGAGTTGAGTACAATGAAATGAGTTAGTCTTTCATAACACAATGAATCAATATTGTTTAGTTGAAAGAGATGTTCACGTTTTAACATCTTACAATATCTCAACATCTAATAATATCTTAAATAGTAAAGATTTTTATTTTGTTATTTTTTTTATATTAACCCTTCAATTTACTAGAGGAAATGAACCTAGATACCTAATAATCAGAGTTCAGTTGAATGAGAAGTAAAAATTAATCGAACTCGGGTTTTTTTAACAATTTGTTCTTTGGTGAAAATTATTTTCTCAATTAGTAATATTCATTTAACTTCAATTATGAAGAGAATATTTTGGTAACTTACACTTGAAAACTCCCATTCTTTCATAATATTAAAAGAAATAGAGATGATCTTAACTCTTAAGTACTTGTATTTTCTCTCTCCATTAAGCTTAAGAAATTTTCATTAATCTTTATTCAAAATCAAATATGGAAGAGAAGTGAAGAATAAGAAGTGCATCTTTTTTTATTTGGTATATGACGTAGTGGTCAATGTGGAGCAAATTAAGGTTCTTTTTCCATTATTTTTCATTTCGTTCCGTTCCATCAATCCAAACAGAGGCTAAGAGTATTTGCGTTAAGGTTCCTCCTACCTTAATTATAAGCAAAAACAAGACGAGTGTTCAAATTTTAGATTAAATATATCATTAATTTCCTTTTACCTAATTTTGCTTATAATTAAGGTCTGATAAAATACTTATACTCCGATCTTTTGCCTTAAATCTCAGCATAATTGGTAGAGCTACTTGCGGTAGTCCTTTGGTATTTAAGCGTGAATAGTAATTTTTTCTTGGTTATGAATAATTATATGTTGGAAAATGAAAGCAAGTTAGCTTTTTATCATTAGGGTCATGTTAACTTATGTCCTAAAGACACATGTTAAGCAACCTAAAGAAGACAACTTTGCATTGGAAAACATAATATGTAAACTTTTAAGAAGTTAAATGCACGACTTTTGATACATATATTTGAGGGCACAAGTTAGCATTTGCCTATATACACGATCAACAACCTAGTTGTAATCAAATTCAAAAATGGCGTTTATAAGAAATGCAGACTGGCATGGTTCATGCATAGCAAGCAATATTAGCACATACCACACCGTTCCTTTCATCAACCCTTTCGTCCCCACCACAACCATTATTAACAGATAGCTAGCAAATAGCATGCTATCACGTTTCCTCGAGGCTTAGAATTAGACCAAAGTCAACCATTGTGAGTTTGCTTTCAATTTGACATCATGTCATATTGACTAATGCCACTAATATATAGTACTACAAGCAGACTATATATCGTTATCTTCCATTTGTCATCATTTTTTTTTTTTTTGTTATCGGGGAAATATAATAATTGACCTTTAAAATTGTTAAAAAAAAAGAAATAATTGACCTTCAAATCATCTTAACAAAGCTAGCAAGGAATATACGATTTAATTATCAACGGTAACATTAAATCAATGAATTATTTCATATACATTGTTAGTATTAAGAGTTTTTCTACATCTATGATTTGTTGTGATGTACCGACATTATAAAACAAAAACCTTTGGCATAGCATCTCACTGGATTAGCTCAAGTGTCATTACAAAGTTGAATCCATAAGTTTTACAAGACACATCATACTACATGAGAAATCCCAATACAATACAGGACACATTTTAGTTTTAATGAAAATAAAAAATCAGATTTGCTTTGGGTTTACCGGTACTTTTTTTAACTCTCCTAGTATCATCAAGTAATTTGTGATGTTGACCTGAATTTTCTTCTAGTTTTCCCACTTGTCCTATCGTTTCTTGGCTGTATTCACCTGCAACATTCATCATATTGTAGGCATTATATTGATTCAGTATTATTAGCATTGGGTAAAAAGAAGCATATCATTCATAATATTGTGGTATTGTTAAGGTTATTTTTTAGCAACTTCAATCTAGGTTTGTTAATAATGATCATCCAATTACTAATAAGATTTTTCATATACAAATGATAGACATAGTAGTTCTTAATTTGTTACGGGGACGGAAAATTTGTTGGTACCACGAATTGAACACTCCTTAATACTTGTGCATAGAATAGAGACAATAATCTGATCATACTTATTAAAATCGAATGAGATTTCTAAGCTAACATCATCATCAGACTAATTTAGGTGAATTATAATCCAATCATACTTAAATATGTTTTGATGTACTCACTTAATGAAATACAAACAAAAATGGTAGTTAAAAGTCAATGTATGTGGTTAAAATTTAGTCTACATACATCAACTTTTCAACTATTATCGGATTTGTATCCATACGTGGCTATCCCTCTAGTTCTCAATGGATCCAACCGGTGCTTTCAGGTAAAACTCATTTACCCATTTTTATTATTTGCTGACAAATTTATTTTTTAGAAATTAAAATGTAACATTTCAATACAAATATAAGAGTAAAAACTTTCTCATTGAAAAGAGAAAATAGTTAAATGTTACTCCATCCGTTCTAAATTATTCTAAATTATAAGTCGATTAAGAAAAAAAAAACTCATAAATTATAAGTCACCTTGCAATACATAATGTTAATTTTTCTATTATACCCTTAACTATTTATTACACACTCTTCTTTCAAATTTTTAATTTATCTTTTCCGTATCATTTATTAAGGACAATTTTGTAAAAAAACTCATAATATCTCTTTTCTATACAAAATTATTTACATTTCTTAATACATGTGAAATGTCCAAAACGACATATAATTTGAGACGGATGCAATATCATTTTTGTTTATATTTCATTATGCAAGGAGTACTAATAGGAAATGATAAATAAAACATATTAATTATATTCTATCGACCTTTGGTTATTTTAAGGGTAAATAGTCTTTTTACTCCCTAAATATGAAACTAGTAGCCACAATAGTTTATCATTGTAACACAATGACAAAATAGTCACTAATTAAATACTCCGTTAGTCAAAATAGTTTTAACGTTAAAATACTCTGTTAATACTTTGATAGAATTAATTAATCAATTGAGCTCCATTAAACGTTGATTGAAGTATCCATTCAATACAAATAGTAATTATTTTCTTCATTTCTTGTGTATAAAAACAAATTCGTGCTTGTTGTCGTGCGTGTTATTGTCGTGCCAACAATCATAATTCAAACAAAAATATGTAATCATTATGTCGCTTAATGTAATTATAGAAGAAGCAAAACCGATCTCTTTACTCCAATCGGTGCGAAATGTGATCCATAATAAAATGAGGGTCTGCAACACCGTTCCTCCGATCATGCCGGACCATATTCCCTACAACATATATAAACCCAAATTTTTCATCAATTAAAATCTGGTTGATCAGATTGAGGGTTTTTTGTGCTAGTTTGAAGTTTATCTTCATACTAACCAGCTGAGGGAGCCTCTTTCCCCACCCTTTACATTTCTTAAAATTTACATACGTAAAATCTATGTTGTCTTTTATATATACACACATCAGAAGTGATATAGAAGGTGTTATATAATTTGTAACATTCTGCAATGAACGATTATTTGTAACATGAATCACCAGTATTCATACCGTAACACCAAGGTCGAATTTGAAGCCTAAAACACAACCCAATGGGACTCCAATCCCATAATAACAACCTACATTTATATAAGCCACTAGGGCTTGCCATCCGCAACCAACTGCCACTCCTACAAAGTCAACCCCCACATGTCAATGAGATTCTAGGTAATTTTCTCCTCCAAGTGGTCAATAAACATAAACAAAGATATTTATATTTGTAAAAAATTATTAACATAAACTCTACGGTTTTAGTTTAACTAACTCTTCAATCTCATTTGGTTTGCATTAGCATACGAACGAAAATGTTATAGTGAATATTGTCACATCTTTTTATTTTTAAAATAATAATATAACATTTAACTATTTTCTCTTTTCATTGAGAAAATTCTTACTCTTACATTTGTATTGAAATGTTACCTGAAAGCACTGGTTGGATCCCATTAAGAATTAGAGTGATAGCCAAGTATGGACACAAATCCGATACTGCATTTGCAACAATTTCACCTTCAGTGAATACATAGCTTATAACATGACGAAGTGCAAGGACCACAATTGCTTCTATCACCGCAATAATGAATGATATAAATTCTCACAAAAAGTTGTTACAAACAAAGATATAAATTTACTCCTATTATGGGCTATGTTGGTACGTCAATAAAATCACAAGTACGTTGTTATATAGTATAAGAGAGTCAAATTCTTCAATTTACAACAAAACATCAAAATAAAAGTTTAAAAAGTCAAAAATTAAAGTTGGTTACGACAAAAAAAAACTCATATACATATATAAGATTATATTATCATATTAATATATAAAAGAAAGCCACAATATTTCCTCACAGCAGAATAATGAACAAATAAAGAGTATCACGTGTACATTATGCGTACCAAACATGGGTACTTCACCAGTTTTACAAGTACTCATGCTTTAGAGATTATGACATAATTATACTAACCTTGCAGCTGCATTAAATCCTACTCCAATTTGCAACAGCAGCCCCGCTATTGTCATGCTACATCAGACATGAGAAAATCTATTTTAATGTGGCGAAAAATTCATGCAAGCTAAATCAATCGCGAATATTTATCACCTTAAGACTTAAAAGTGACGGTCATTTTATGATAATCTTTTTGTCAAATAGGTCAATAACACTGTGTAACGAAGGAATTAGAAATTAGGGCCATAAATGAATCTTATATTGTAAGTTGAAGTGTCACTGTTGTTATTAATGTTTCACAAAATGTGCATTAATTTAAAAGAAGAAAAAAGAAAAGAGTGACTCTTATAACCAATAGTTATATGGATCAAGCTTCTATGCAATTAGCCACGTGAACCATGCATTAGACTCAATTACAAGATTTCAACAATCTGCATTATGACTTTGATAAAGATATAGAAATTTAAAATGCAAGTCATTTGATCTTTGGTATGATGATCCAAATCCAAAAGTTATATGCAAATGCTGCATAAACAAAATGGATGCTATATGTATACAGTATAATTAATTAATGGTAGCTAGGATTACCATTAATCCATAAGCAAAGAGCTGAATTCCACTATTGCCAAGATTAGCAGCAGCAAGCTGAAGATTACCAAGATGACCGGCAAAGGCGCGAGTAACGGTAGACATGGAGTTGTTGATTAAGTAAACAAGGATAGCCGGCGCGGCAAGAGGGAAAAGAAGGTTGAGTTCAATCCATGTAGCTGATAGAAGTCTCTTTAACAAAGGTAACTGAGTGTTTGATAACACCTCTTCAAGAGGAGAATTCAGTTCAGGTGGTGGTGGTCATGGTGAGTGATCATGAGTTAATATTGGTTGATGAAGTTCATCAAATTTGGATTCCATATTGTTTTATGGTCCAATGGAACCAATTGATGCTATATGTTGATGGAGGGAGTGATACACTGAATATTGTAAATGATTATCTCATAGTATATAGAGAATGGGATGAAACAGAGATATGACATGTTAGTTGCAGTGCAATAAATATAGCCTCTTTTAACTCCTAATGATTTTCATATGTCGCTTTACACATTACTAACTTTTTCTCAATAATTTTCATGTGTGGCTTTTCATATTAATTTTTCTTGAGAGTCTCAAATGGGATGAGATTATAATCTTTAAATGGGATGAGATATCTCTCATTTATAAATTGAATATAAGTTTAGTTAAGTTGAATCCAAATTTTGATATTTATTTTCATTTAAAAGTAGACTTAATAATAAACTGTAAAAGTTAATCATAAATACTTGTCCAAAAAAAAAAGTTAATCATTAATATAGATGACATTATTAAGGTGTGAGCAACTATATGATTTTTCCACCCCTAAATAACTGTATTTATAAATACAGCTTATAGCTTACATATACAAAAACAATTTAATTTTATAGTATATTTTATCTGGGTTTTTTTTTGTTCACAAAAGTATATTTTATAATAGTTAACATATATAGTAAGTGTTTATATGAAAGAAAAAAAAAACATAAAAAGTGTTTATGTTATAAGCTATAAATTAAACGAGTTAGTGTTATTTTCATTTATGATTCTCTTCATTTCTTCTCTTTAAAGAGATAAAGAAACAAAAAATTTAAAAAAAGTATAAAACAATTAATGATGGTGAGACCGACTTAATGGTATGATATACTATCTATTTTTTTTTGTTTCTAACTCTCTCAAAATTGCATACTTCGATTATTTTGTCAAATGAAGATGAATATTCTTACTCAAATTAAATTGCCTTAAACTGTATCAAAGATAACAAATTAATGCAAACAAACAAACTAATATTGTTTAGAAATGTAAGATGTACACATATATTATCAATCTTTCAAATACGAAATTAATAATTAATTAGAGATATCTGTCAAAAAATATATTAAGTAGAAATGTTTTTATTCAATCAAGTTGTTTGGTCTACAGTGGCAAGGAGCTCATTTCAAGGACATATTTAAGAAATATCAGGTTCGATTCCCAGAAAGAATAACGCTTGACCAATGTGCATGCCTCTACGCACGAACTGAATTAATCACCCATCATTAGTGGATCGGAAACCGGTACAAAAGCCAAAAAAAGAAAGAAATGTTTTTATTCAGAGACCATTTTCTTTCCTTGTAAATGACTCTTATACATAGGGATGAGTTTATTCTATAAAAGAGGAAAATATCTCACTTCAATAATAGAATAAGACAATATCTGGCTCGTGAGTGGCCTTAGCATTTAGTTTTTTTGACCATAATCGTGCTGGTCCTGGGAGACAGTACCGTGAAACTGGTACTTTGAATGCTAAAACCATTAATTGGGATTCAATGCAGCTTACTTAAAATGGCGATCTATATTAAACGTGCAGTTTAATTTTTATTTTACTTTTTCTTTGATTTGATTTAGTGTATTACTTTTATCTCTATAGTTAGAAATATACTCCGTCCGTCCCATAATAACTAAGTCATTTGCAAAATAATATTGTTCCAGAAAAATTGATCAATTTCACTTTTCAATACAATATTAATTACTTTTTTTCCAATTATAACACTAATTAATGATATTTTCACTACTCTCAAATCAATATATTCTACTTTACATTTATGATAAAGAAGAATGCATTAATAGTTGATAAGGGCACTCAAAACCATTTTTCTCTCTCCTTCACTTATATACTTTTTCTTAATAAGTGTGAAATGAGTCCGCTCAGCTAAATTGGACGGAGGGAGTATATACTTTGTCCATGAGATTTAGTTCAATTAACAATGTAGATATTGTTAAATAGAACACCTTTATTTAAATTTAAATCCAAAATTTTATAGTAGCGTGTGAGTTTTAGATAATGTTTATCACTTTATTTTAAGGGTCATGCTAACCGATGTTCCCGGGACACTGGTTAAGCATACAAAAAAAGGAATTTATTATCATATAAGAAAACTTTGTTGACTTAATTATAGATTAATTACACAATTTTTAATGCAATAATTACTACTCCCTCTGTCCCATATTAGATGACCTAGTTGACTCAGACACACGTACCAATACATATTTTATATCTTTAATTATCTTATTGGAAAAATTATGAAAACTTAATATTTTGAAAATATTAATCGAGACGAATCCAACAACATCTTATATGATATTATTTATATTTATATATTAGTAAAAAAATATAGTCAAAGTATATCAGGTCAAAAATGCAAATTGTCAAACATGTCATCTAATATGAGACGAAAGGAGTACTCCCTTCGGTCCTTTTTAGAAGAAACAAAAGTATCAAATTTTTTGGTCCTTTTTATAAGAAATTTTGACCAATTTTTAAATATATTGGATTTAAATTTCATTAGTGCCCTTATTTATTAGGAAAGATAATATTAAAAGTAAGTAAGTTGGTGTAATCAAGACAATTAATATAGGGGCATTAATGAAATAAATTTAAATTTACATAAGTATTAAATATAAATAACTATTTTTAAAGTGTTTCCTTGATATATGGGAATTATATGTTTTGTTTCTTGTATAAAGGACCGGAGAGAGTACGGTGAAACTGACCCTTTAAATGCTAAAACCATTAATTGGGATTCAATGCAGCTTATATAATTTTCTTTTTTAGTATCCTTAACTAATACACTTGGAATACCGATTAACATTTCCCATATTTTATTTACACGCTATCAAAAAGAAACACAATGGATATGCTTTTCTTAGAGATTATTTTTTAGATATCCTCTAATTATTCTAATAAGTAATTTATTTGAGAAGCCGTCAAGACACTAGGATGGAACAGCGAACATTAATTCAGCCAACGCTAAACTAACCTTACTAGCCTATTAGACATTTTTTCATGGGTTAATTTCAGGCCGTCTTTGATAATTCGAAGGCCGTATTGTAATCTTGAAAATTTTAATTTAAAAAGTACTGAAAAATAAAATTAACACCACTTAGAGTGATAAACATTTACGTTTTAGTTAAATATATGAGCAATTGTTCAAACATGACTTTTACTCACAGATAAATAGACATTTACATACGAACAATGTATAATTGTTGACAACAAAATAGTTGAATTCTAGACTTTTACCTCCTGAAAAATAACATTTAGTGACAAATTTTGTCCTTAAGTACAATTTTTTTTTTCTTTATTTTTTTTCAAATTTTGAGACCCTTTAAGTTTGAGGCACTATGCCAAGGGCCTTGACACACTTGCATAGGGCCGACCCTGTTTAATTTATGTATTATGCTCTTCTCCAAACAAGTTTTGCTCCCACCCAAGTAAACTGACCAAAATACTCATGCGTGAGTTAACAAACGCATGTGAAGATTGCTGCGTTAGTTAACACACGCAGCGTGACTTAAGTCATGCAAGTGTAAAACATTGCGTGAGTTAACTCACGCCTACTGATATATCAGTACAACATTAAATGTTGTATTGATGTGCATTCAATGCAAACAATGTCATTAATGACCCGTAATCTTTACACACTCATAATTGAACCGAATTACGCAAGTTTAACAACAAAATCACATAAGGCACGACGATGGTGGTGAGGATGGTGGTGATGGTGGCTGATGAAGACATAGGAGGTCGCCGGTGTGTGGAAGAAGATGATGTCGTCGGCGCTGGAGTTCTAGATCTGAACGGATTTGAAGGGAAAATGACGACGGTGGTCATTGATGAGGACGAACAGACTATGGCCGAAGAAGACGGTGGTGGCGAGGGCACAACATGGTGGGAGAGTAGAGAGAGAAGACACACAGAAGAGAGGAAGAAGAGAGGATGTGTATTTTTTTACAAAAATGCCCCTGTTAACTGATGAGGTGACAAATATTTTGTACTGACAACGTGCACGAGATGCTACATGGACTAAAGTAAAAGTATAAAATGGTCACTTTGACCCCTGAATCGAAAATCAATATTTCCAAATTAAATTTCAAATCCCTAAATTACTAAATTCCTAAATCTCAAATCTCTAAATCTCATTTAATTCTCTCTTTTGTTCAAAATCAAATATTCCATTAAACATCAAAATTGAATCACATGATGATGGATGTTGGTGGAAACTCGTCCCAACGAAGTGTTGCTCATTCATTAAGAACCGGGTCATCTTCCTCAATGAAGTTGTCTTGAGCACATAGAAGAACACAAACATAAAACATTAAAATGGTCATTAAGGTCCTTAATTGTGTATACTTACTATCAGTTAGGTCCCTGACAAACCATGAATATTAAAGTTGAAGAGAATGACAAGTTTTTCCCTCGTTTTAATTCAAATGCAAAATTCTTCAGGTTCACTTAGAGCTAAGAATGAAATTTGAAACTTTGAATATATTCAATGAAGTTGTGAGGAACTACGCAATATATCATGTAAAACATATAAAGTGGTTGAAAAATGACAAACAAATGTATAAAGCTATATGCAATGATGAAGAATGCAAATCAATGATGCAAAAAGTAGATACTTTATATAGTAGTTATTATTTTTATATGTGCCTGTGATACTGCTACTTTGTGCATGTAAGTGTTTATTGTCAGCGACTTTAGTAACAATAAGTGTTTATTGCCATGGACTTAACTAATAGTAAGTATGCATAATCAGGAAACCTTGGTGACAATTTTAATGTTTCTGTTTGTTTATTATATATACTAAAGACAACTTTTTTGAGAAAGCGGATGACCCAGTTTTTGACGAATGAGCAATATTTTGTTGGGACAAGTTTGCACCAATACCCATCACCGTGTGATTCAATTTTGGTGTTTAATGGAATATTTGATTTTGAACAAAAGAAAAAATTAGATGAGATTCAAGAATTTGGGATTTAGGGATTTGAGATTTATGAATTTGAGTTTAAATTTAGGGATATTGATTTTTGGTATAGGGACCAAAGTGACCATTTTCTATTTTCACTTTGGTCCGCGTGACACATCATGCATCTTGTCAGCACAAAACGTTTGTCTCTTCATCAGCTAACAAAATTTTTTAACGTTAGAGACTAAACTGATAATGGAAGTGCACATTGAGGGACTAATTTATATTTAATCCTTAGTCAAGGACCTTTGTGACAGCGAGGTGCAGAGTCATTGATTAAAATGACCATTTTTTTTTATTGCTATGAAATGTATTATATAACTTTGTTACAACTAGACTTATTTTATATGTATTTTTTATTAGGTTAATTGTTCAAATTGACTCTCTGATACGTTAAGCATGAAAAATAACGTAAAAATAAAAACACATATTTTAGCATTGTAATTTGAGATTCTTCATATTTTCTTACCTTGTAATATCGAGAAGTCCACAAGAGTATCATATAGGCTTAATTGCAATTTGTGTCCCCCCAAGTATAACAATTTTACGATTTTGACCCCTATAAAAAACAATAAAACATTAGCCCCTTAAGTTTACCCCCTTTCACACTTTTGACCCCAAGACCAATTTTGACCAAGTCAATTCATACGTGGCACCCACATCACTTAAAGTGAGGTGCCACGTGTAACTTTCTACTCCCTCCGGTCCTATTTATAAGAGACATTTGGGTCAACAAAAGTGAATGCATCTGGTCCAATTTTTTAACCAAATACATTAACTTTTGTTAACCAAAATTTCTATTATAAATAGAACCGAAAGGAGTATTTTCTTAGGGGGCAAAAATCACTGATTGTGATACTTACAAGCCAAAACTGTAATTAAGTATAATAAAGAAAGTGATTTTGGTGACACGTATGCATTGACTTGGTCAAAATTGGTCAGACCAAAAGTGCAAAAGAGGTAAAGCTAGGGCCCATTTGTTATTGTTTTTGTATATAAGACAAAATCGGAAGATTGTGATACTTAGTAGACGAAAACTGCAATTAAAATTAAAAATTTTCATGACCCTGAATACGCTATTTTCTCAACTCACAGCTTCTGATTTCAAAATAGCGGAAAATGAGCGCGCTGAACTTCTACTTCAGAGTTTACCAGATTCGTATGATCAACTCATCATCAACATTACAAACAATAACATAGTTGATACTCTTCACTTTGATGATGTCGCTGGTGCAATCCTTGAAGAAGAATCCAGGCGCAAGAATAAGGAAGAAAGGTCAGAGAGTTCAAAGCAAGCAGAGGCTTTGACGATGACGAGAGGCAGATCAACGGAACGTGGCTCCAATGCGAGTCAAAATCATGGTACGTCAAAATCGAAGAAAGAAGAATATCAAATGCTACGTGTCATACCCCGAATTTTGACCAGTTAAAACTTTTTTATTCGTATTTTAAAGTTTTATTCGTGTTTTAATAACCAGAATGGTTACTCTATTTCCTACGCTTTCTTTTATTCGTTTTGAAGTATTTAAAACATTTATTTGTACCGTTGATGGTTAAAATATCTTTTTCGTTTCGTAAGCAGTTAAATTCTTTTTTCTTTCGTTTTCAGATATTTTAAAACCTTTTGTTCGTATTTTAATTTTTTATGTCGTTCTTTATCAGTTAAAAAGTTTTATGTTAGCATTTTAGAAAGTCGAGTAATTTTCGTCGTCTCAGACGAAATTTCGACAAAGAGGTATTTTAAAATACCTCATTTGGTTACCGAAAGCGACGTTTGTATTTATTTCGTTTTAATGTCATTTATTTAAAAATTGATTTTCTTATTTATTATTTTTAATTAATTTTCGTTTTTTATTATTTAGTTAGTCTTTTCTTTTTAAAAGTCTTTTCTTTGGTCCAAGTCCAGTCTTTTTGTACCAGAGCCCTTAGGGGCATTTTTGTCATTTCTCTGCAGCAGAGAAGCCCTAATTTCCAAATATAAATACTATCATTAATGCACTGTAGCAGAGGGTCAGAAAAAAAGTCAGAGTTCAATCATTGCAGCACACAAACACGAAATTTTTCTCTCTCCAAAATTTTTCAGATCAAACACAAAGAAAAATCCAAAAATATCAAGAACACTCATGTGTTCTTCATAACTCTAAGATTTTTCCAGAATCAAATACAACCCAAATCGTACAGATCCGAACCATCACAATCATCATCAAGATCGGAAACAAAGAAAGGGAAGAAGAACGAAGGTGAACCGAAGCTCTTCCGTCTCGAAATCATACCATCTCCGACCTGAAACAGAGGTAACCGTCGAAGCCATATGTAGATCCATTTGTGTTTTATGTGTTACATGAGAAAAAATTTCGAACTTCAAAGCTAGATCTAACCCAAATCTCTCACCCCTTTTTAAAAATAACTTCAAAAACGTGTTTAGGAGAAGAAGGAGAAGAGGTTTAATCAAAAAAAAATTTAAAAAAAAGAGTTTGAATTTTCCGACGCGGTGGCTCCGTCGCCGGAAACCGGCCGGCCGCCGCGTCGGAATTCCTTTCCATCTTCTTCTCCGTTTCCCTAACTTAGAGAGAAGGGAAAGCAAATTTGTGTTTTAGTGAGAGAAAGTTTTTAACAAATGGCTTATTCTCTTGTTTAAAACCTATTTATACCTCTTTCTAATCTTGTACCTGCTTGTGCATTTTGATGATTTGCTACCTTTAATTTAAACCGTCAGATCTTGGATCTGACGGCTACCGTTGTTTCCTTTGTTTGCTTTAGTGTGTGCCTTGCTCTGTGCTGTACTGTACGTCTTGTATTCCAACCGTTAGATTGTAGATCGGACGGTCCTTGTTTTACCGTTTCTTTATTTCCTTTTAGTATGTATTTGATGTGTTTTTTTTAACCCTTTGATTTAAATCAAACGGCTATGATGAGTAGATTCATGATTAAACCTGGACCTTCCGATTCATCGGACGGTCCAGATCTAATCTGCCTGAGCCAAACCCATTGACCCATATTTTCGAACCGGTTCGACCCACCCAGGGCCCAGTTTACGAACCGACCCGTTTTCTCTGGCTTAAGCCCAATATTTTCTACTGTTTTGCTAAATACACCACTGTTTTTCATTTTTACACCTTTTTTCCTCAAAAAAAATTATTTTCTCTTTGTTTTCTTTCCCTTTAAAAATATTTTTGCTTTGTATTAATTGTTTATTTTACTGTTTTCATTTGTTTATATTATTTTGCATTATTTTTATTTATTATCTCATGCATATTTAATTGTTATCATTTTTATTTTTGTTTTAGTATAATAGGTTATATAGTGATTTAATTCATGCATTTTTCTTGCTTCTTGCTATTTATTTGTTTCTTGGAGATTTAGCATGTATTTAGGGACCATGTAATATTCATGTAATAAAAGTAGCACCGACA